>ERZ808278.561-NODE-561-length-22738-cov-5.251422_pt1 | contig 22738 bp, 19 predicted proteins | sample MGYA00521239_ERZ808278 | MGnify/ENA primary metagenome ERZ808278 (study PRJEB31516, sample SAMN03275600) | gut metagenome | biome: mammalia-associated habitat; material: feces | host: Papio cynocephalus | place: Kenya | collected 2012-07-17 ... | reverse complement strand
AACCAATGTTTCCTACAATATCAAATCTTGGTAAAAGTTCTCTTTTTGCAACTCTAACATCAAGTCCAACTCTTTCAATGTTCATTTCAGATTTAACACAATCTGGACGAGTCATTACTGTTTCTGTTGCGATTTTTTCAGGAATAACTATTTTAGCATTTACGTCTTTGAAATTTGTTCTGTTGATTTTGTCAAAAGATTTGTCTGCAAGTAGAACGCTCATTTGATTTTGTACAACATCTTGTTTTTCTTGCAAGTTATGAAGTTCTTCGATTAAATATGTTAGAGCTTTTCTTTCTGCAATAACTTGATGAATTGTTGCTGTACCTGCATCAAATTTCTTTTCCATAGCTTTTACAACTTGTTTTTGAGTATCAATTAATTCGTTTTGAAGTCTTATTAATTCATCGATTTTAATTAAGTTATAATAATCGCTTGCAAAAGCTGAAGTTAGTCCGACGTAAACAGATTTTTCATCTTGTTTCATCATTTCTAATCTTTTCTTTTGAGATTTTGTTCTAAGGTGATTTTTACCCCAAATATCAATTTCATAATTCATTGTTAAAGGTAATAAAAATCTCGTTTCTGTGTAATCTGGGATTGTAATATCGCCAAATACTTCATCAGAAGATTTAAAAACTTGATTTATATAACCATTAAAGCCGATATGTGGTAATTCGTTTGCTAAAGACATTTTAACAAGTTTTTGAGCTTCGCTAACTTTTAATGAGGTTGCTCTTAAATCGTTATTGTTTTTATAAACAGTATTTAATCCTGCTATTAAATTATAATCATTAAAGTTTTCCCAGAATGGCATATTTACATAACCATATTTATAATTAGTAGGGTCAACTTTTGCTGATGAAACATTAAAAAAGCCAAAACATAAAAATATAACAAATAAATATAATAGTTTTTTCATACCTTCTCCTTACGTTATCATAATAACACAAAAAATATAAAATCAATAACTTAAAACTATTGATATATTGGAAATATTTTTAAGCCTATTGTAAAATAAAATTTATTGAGTTATCATAATAACATAACTAAGACAAAGGGAAGTAAAATTGTTAAAAGAGGTTTTTACAAAATATTTAGGTGATTCAATCGTTCAATCAGGTCGTGCTGTTAAGGTTTACATGCTTGATGTTTTTGCAAGAGAAAACTACGAAATCACTCCAGAACAATATATTGTTCTTAGTATGTTATCAGAAGAAACTTTATTGTATCAAAACAAATTGTGTGAAGAATTACATAAAGATAAATCTAATATGGCTCGAATTTTGTCTGTCTTAGAAGAAAAAGGTTTGATAGAAAAAATTCAAGCTACTGAAAATAAAAAACAAGTTAATCAAATAAAAATTACTCAAAAAGGTAAAGAAGTTAGAGATAAAATTACTCCTACAATTCAAGCCTCTCGTGATAAATACCTTGACGGAATTTCTCAAGATGAAATGTATACATGTATAAAAGTTTTAAATAAAATTTGTGATAATTTAAAGAATTAGAAAAATAAATAAAAAGGACAAGGAAGATGACAAAAAGACCAAAAGATATATTTGAACAAGAAGCAAAATTAAGATTACAAGCTAGAATAAAAAGACACAGAAAGAAATTTATTCAAAAATATACTAGAAAAAGAATTATTATTCCTGCTTTAATAATGATAGCTTTAGTTTCGTTAGGTATATTCTCATTTATACATTCACTAAGTTACCAAAGTACAGACGATGCTTTCATTGAAGGTAATTTAGTTTCAGTAGCACCAAAAGTTGCAGGACAAGTCGTTAAATTAAACTTTAACGATAACGATTACGTTAAAAAAGGTCAATTGCTTGTTGAAATTGATTCAAGAGATTATCAAAATAAGGTTGATGAACTTTCTGCAGCAGTAGCTGAAGCAAAGGCTAAACACGAATTTACACAAAAAGATTATGACAGATATTCAAACTTAATCGTTGACGGTTTATGTACTAAACAAGAATACGAAAGTGCAAAAACACATTACGATATTTCAAAAGCAAATATCGAAAAACTTGAAGCTCAATTGGCTCAAGCAAGATTGAACTTATCTTATACAAAAATTTATGCACCACAAGACGGTAACATTTCATCAAGAAGTGTTGAAATGGGTAACTATGTTCAAGTAGGTCAAGCACTTACTGCAATTGTTTCTCCAAACATTTGGATTGTTGCTAACTTCAAAGAAACTCAACTTACTAATATGCAAAAAGGTCAAGAAGTTTCTATTAAAATTGATACTTATCCAAACAGAGTATTCAAAGGAAAAGTTGATAGTATCCAAAAAGCATCTGGTGCAAAAGCAAGCTTATTTCCTCCAGAAAATGCCGTAGGTAGTTATGTAAAAGTTGTACAAAGAATTCCTGTAAAAATTACATTTGACGACGATATTACAAAATTCAATATCGCACCAGGAATGAGTGTTGTACCAAAGGTTAAGATTAAATAATGGAAGCAACAAAAAAACAAGAAAAAACGACTCCATTATGGTTGTTGTCTTTAATAGTTACAATGCCAACATTCTTCGCATTCTTGGCAACAAGTGCGACAAATGTTGCCTTGCCCCATATTGCCGGTTCATTTGGTTCAACGAATGATGAAGCAAAATGGGTTGTAACAAGCTACATGATTGCTAACGGCATTTTTTTACCATTGACTGGTTGGCTAGAAAGAAAACTTGGTAGATTAGATTTCCTTAAAATCTTTATTACTTTGTTTACCATTGGATCTATAGTTTGTACAATAGCGCCAAGCCTTGTAATACTTATTTTAGGTAGAATTATTCAAGGTATTGGTGGTGGTGTACTTATGCCATTATCTCAATCAATTCTTTTACAAGAGTATCCCAAAAATAGAAAAGGTGATGCTATGGCGGTATTTATTTTCGCTATTATGGTTTCATCAATTATGGGTCCTACTGTTGGTGGTATGTTGGTTGATTATTTTTCTTGGCAATGGATATTTATTATTAATATTCCAATCGGTATTTTGTCACTAATTTTAATTCCAATGACTGTTAATGATACTGCAAAATCTAGAAGTAAAGAAGCTGTTGATTTTATGGGCTTTTTATTCTTGGTTTTATGGTTATTCTCAATGCAAGTTGTACTTGATAAAGGTCAACAATACGGCTGGTTTGATTGTACTTGGATTTGTTGGTTAAGTACATTCTCTCTAGGTTGTATGTTTATGTTTATTATTTGGGAATTAGAGGTTAAAGAACCAATAGTAAACTTGAGAGTATTCAAGGATTTGAACTTCTTTATTGGTACAATTCTTGGAGTTTTGGTAAATATTATGGTTTGCGTTACTATTATCCTTTTACCTCAATTCTATCAAGGTTTAATGGGTTATACCGCATCTTTGACAGGTTTGGCTTTGGCAAGTAGGGTTATCGCTTGTGTAATGTTATTATTTATTGGTAAACTTTGTCAAATGTATGATGTTAGGGCAATTATTGCTTTTGGTTTCTTATCATTAGGTACATCTATTTGGTTGTGTACAAGCTTGAACATGCAAGTTTCACCTACGACAATTGTGTTATCAAATTTCTTCTTCGGGATTGGTGCTGTTTGCGCTTTGGTTCCAATTTCTGCACTTGCGTTAGGAACTTTGCCAAAAGATAAAATCGCAGATGCTGCTGGTGTTCACAGTTTGACAAAATGTGTTACTGGTTCTATGTTTACTTCGCTTGCTGCAAGTTTTGCCATAAGTCTTTCACAAGTTCATCAAACATATTTACTTAAAAATATGACTGTTTATAATCCAATATTTATGCAACATTTTTCTGCATTAAAACATTTCTTTGCTCACAACCACGCACTTGTAACCGCTGGTCATCAAGCAAATGCAATACTTTATAAACAACTTTTGGCACAAGCTAAACTTTGCGCATTTGCAGATATATTCCAATTCGCAGCATTAGTAACATTTATGGTTATTCCATTGGCCTTCTTGCTAAAACTTACAAATGCAAAATCGTAGTTGATTTAAAATCCTATCTTTTTAGTTTCTCGTGGTTTTTCAATTAGATTATTTAATACGTGTATAATTTGATTAACTCTGCTGTCATTCTTTTCAATATACAGGTTTAAGAGTTTTTTCAACTCTTTTATTTCTTCGGAATTGTCCTTTAATAGCGCATATTGTCTTAATTTTACAAAAGTTCTCATGATTTGAATGTTAATGTTGATTGCAACATCGCTGTTTAAGACAGAAGAAAGCATAGCAACTCCTTGTTCGGTAAATGCGTAGGCATTTGAAGTGCTGTGTTTTAAATTTTTAAACCGGTCGCAATTTGCGACCAGTTCATTTTGTTCATTATCATTGAGTTGAAACATAAAATCAGTAGGAAATCTTTTAAGATTTCTTTTGACTTGTTCGTTTAATCTTTTTGTTTCAATCTCATATAATTCTGCTAAATCTCGGTCAATCATGACTTTTTGACCTCTAATCGTAAAAATTTTATTTTCAATAACTGTTAATTCATTGTTGTTCATTTGTGAATCCTTAATATTTTAAATCTTAATTAAATCTTTCAAAGATATCGTCGACGTGTTTTAGGTATGTTTTGTAGTCAAAGCACGCATTGATTTCTTCGTCTGTTAGATGTTTTAGTACATCTGCATCTGAAAGAAGATTTTCTTTGAAATTGCCGTCGTTATCAAAAGCATCAAGGGCGTTTCTTTGAACTAATCTGTAAGCATCTTCTCTTGTTAAACCTTTTTCTACAAGGGTTAGCATTACTTTTTGAGAAAATACGATTCCACCAAATGAATTTGCATTTTTTGTCATATTTTTTTCGTTAATTTTTAAATTTTCTATTAATTCAATGACTCTGTTTAGCATAAAGTCGATAAGAATTAAACTATCAGGGAAAATAATTCTTTCCGCTGAGCTGTGAGAAATATCTCTTTCGTTCCAAAGTACAACGTTTTCTAGCGCTGCAATGGAATTGCTTTTTACAACTCTTGCAAGTCCGCACAAGTTTTCGCAAAGAATAGGGTTTTTCTTGTGAGGCATTGCAGAAGAGCCTTTTTGTTTTGATGAAAAACCTTCTTCAAGTTCTCTAATTTCAGTTCTTTGCATATGTCTGATTTCTGTTGCAAATTGTTCGATTACGCTTGCAATTAGTGCTAGGTTTTGCATATAGAAGGCGTGAATGTCTCTTTGGATAATTTGTGTTGAAATTCTTGCAGGTTTTAAACCAAGTTCTTTGCAAGTGATTTCTTCTACTTTTGGATTAACGTTGCTGTATGTTCCTACAGGTCCAGAAATTTGACCTACTCGAGCATTTTCTGTAGCTTTTTCAAGGTTAGATTTTTCTCTTTCTAAAATATCAACCCAGTTCAAAAGTTTTAAACCAAAAGTCATAGGTTCTGCTTGAACACCATGAGTTCTTCCTATACATAGAGTGTTTTTATAAACAAACGCTTTTTCCTTCAAAAGTTTGATTAATTTGTCTAAATCTTCAAAAATTATATCACTGCTTTCCTTGATTTGGAGAGCAAAAGCGGTATCTATAACGTCAGAACTTGTAAGTCCAACGTGCATATATTTTGCATACTCGCCAAGACTTTCATTAACGTTAGTCAAAAATGCCAAAAAGTCATGTTTTATCTCGTTTTCGATAATGTTAATTTTTGTTAAGTCAAATTTTGCTAATTTAGAAATTTGTTCATAGTCGTTAACAGAAATTGCACCAAGTTCTGAATAAGCCTTGCAGACTGCAATTTCGACTTTTAGGTAGTACTCAAAACGTGTTTGAATATCCCAAATTTTCTTCATTTTTTCTCTTGAATAGCGTTCTATCATACAAATATCATACTACAAAAAGGCAATTTTTTTATAAAAAATAACTTTATATAAGTACGAGAGATTAAAAGAGGACATTTTAGCATGGCAGAAATTAATAACAAATTTAATTCTTTTGGTTACATCACTGACCCTCAAGAAGCTGCTAAAGAAAGAAAAGATGCTAAATTAGCTAAAATTAAAAAAGAACAACAAGCTCGTTCTCAATCTCTTTTTGAACAACTTCAAGAACAACGTAAAGTATACAAAGAAGTTAAAAACGCATTTTATCAAGCAAAATCTGAAAATCATAGATTAAAAGAAAGAACAAGATTGTATCATTCTAGCGAATATCTTCGTAAGCAAGATCAAGAAAGATATGATGCTTCAACTATCGAAACTAAAGATGCTGAACGTACTAGAGATATTGAATTGTCAAGACTTCAATCATTTACAGATAACTACTGTTCTTCTCAAAGACAAGGTATGTTGATTAGCATTTTTGCTGATTAATTAAACTTTGTTAAAGATTTTTAATCTCATGTATTGATTTTTTTCTTTTTTTTATATATCTTTATTGTAGAGATATAAATAAAAAAGGAAGTTTTGAAATGACAATCAACTTAAAAAATAAAGCATCAATCGTTAAAAAATATGGTAAAGACGAAAAAGATACTGGTTCTGCTAGTGTACAAATCGCTATGATGAGCCAAAAAATTTCTGAATTAACAGAACACATGAAGGCTAACAAAAAAGATTTCGCTACAAAACGTGGTCTATTGATGTTAGTTGGTAAAAGAAAAAGACTTTTATCATATTTAAAAGATACAAACTTAGACGGTTACAGAGAATTAGTTAAAAAATTAAAAATCAGAGGCTAATCTCAATAAGGTTCGAAAAAGGGCGACACAACTTCGTTGTGTCGCCCTTTTGTTTGTTGTAAAACCACCTACATATTATTTATCAAATCTTTATTAATTTCCTTCATCATGTCTTTATCATCAAGTTTCATGGCATAGCTCATAGCTTTTTGAAGTAAAGATTTTGCTTTATCTTTTTTCTTGTAATCAGACATTAATTGACCTGCACGCTTGTAGTTGATAGCGATTTTGTCAGTTGAATCTATTTTAGTATAGTTTTGAATTGCATCTGAATAATATTCAAGTGCTCTTTTTGGCATGTTGAATTTATCGTATGCTGTTGCTGTGTTGCTTGATACAAAGCCTTTTACTTTTGGTTTATCGACACGTGTTGCGATGTCTTCTGCTTCTCCGTAGAAATCGAAGGCTTTTTTATCATATTTATCAGCAAACATGTTTGCCATTTTTGTTAAAAATGTTGTTTGAGCTTCGTCGTTTTCTGCTTCTCCTGCGTAACCAATTGCGATGAAATAGTGGTCAATTGCTGGTTCAAACTCATTTACATCATCATAGATTTTTGCCATTGAGTAATGTGTTTGGAATTTCAAATTTTTATCGTTTGAATTTTCAAGAGTTTGTTGATAGCAGATTAGGGCTTCTGGTAATTTATCTTGTTTGTCGTAAATTTTACCCATTTCAAACGTAATTTTAGGTTTGATTTCTTTATCTTCTGCAGTATCAGTCAAAGCTAGGGCTTCTCTGAATTGTTCAATAGAAGCTTCTTTTTTAGCTTTTATAAATTTATTTTTTAAATCTTTGTCTTTGTCTTCAGTTTTTTGTGGCTGAACTTGTTGAGGCTGTGCTGGTTGTTGACCTTCAGCTTTAGGTTCTTCTTTCTTTTCAGGGAAGTTTACCAAAAAGTCTACGTTAACTTCTTCATCGTCGTATTTGTAGTTAACATCTTGTAAGAATACGGCATCAACCCAGTTCTGAACAACCTTAGAATCTTTATTCAAGGTGTCAGAAATGTATTTATCAAGTAATCCCCCTGCATTTTTTAAGTTTGCTTGGATTAATTTGATATTTGGGCTATCTTTTGCAACTTGTTTTTTGATAAGCCCAATATAACCGTCAACTTCTTCCATTAAATCTTCTGGAGTTGCAATAGCGACAGCTGTATTTTTAAAATCTTTTAGGATTTGAGCGATGTTAATTTTAGTGCTACGTTGGCTCAAAGGTGTGTGAGATTTGCACAAACCGTTTTCGTTTGTGATTTCAGAGTGTTGAGGTTGAGGAGTCTGAACCATGTTTGAACGAGTTTCAGCACCAGAAGGAAGTTGAGTCTGTCTTTCTTCAGCGTAAGCTAACCCTTTACTTTGCTGAAGGTTTTCACCTTCTTGTTGGGTTTCAGCAGAAGCTTTTTGAGACTCCTCTTCGTTATTTACTTGTGGTTTTGTAATTGGATACTGTCTCGGTCCAACTCTTGGTATCATACGTTAATCCCCAAAATTAAACATATCTCTATTCACATTATCTCATTTGTTTTAATAAATTAGACCATACGTTTAGTGTACTTTTTTTATTTAATGATAATTTTTTAAAAGTCCATATTTACTACAACAAAAAGATGTAGTATAATATTAGGAAAAACCCTAAGGATATATTGAATGAAAAACTTTCTTGGCAAAATAAAGAATTTTACTAAACAGATTACAGAGGTTGAAAACAACTTATATACTGGTAAAAAAGATTTTTTAGAAATATATGAAAGAAATGCTGAACTAGAAAAGGAAATTGAAGAAAGAACATACGAGTTGAAGGTTGCAAACCAACGTATGTTAACTTTGCAACACATCTGGGACATGATGAATTCTGCAAAACCTATTTCTAGTGTTCTAAAAACTACTGTAGAAACTCTTCAAACAGAGCTTAATTATTTAAGTTGCGTGATTATTCAAAAAGAGAATGATGAAAATGGTGATTATGCTGAAATAATTGCTATGTCAGAAGATGATAATACAGAAAGAACTTCAAAATTATTCAAAGGTCATTTGAAATCTAACAGACTACTTTATGATAAAAATAAATTAGTTTGGAAGGCTTTAGTAAAGAACGAAATAACTCATAGCAAAGACCTTAGAGCGGGTTTAGAATCTTTATTTGTGGATTTAGAGGAAGAAGCAATGGAGGATATTTTGTCAAATGCAAAATGTCGTTCATTTATCGTCCTTCCTTTAAAAACAATTAATAAAGATTTTGGCGTACTTTGTGTAATGTCTTACCGTGAAGAGCTTACAGAAGGTGAATTAGATTTCTTAAAATTATTTGCTAGACAAATTGAACTTGCGTTGACTATCGTAAACTTATTCAAGGTTGTAAAAGACCAAGCTGTAACAGATGCTTTGACAGGTTTGTACAACAGAAGATATTTCCAAGAATGTCTTGATAAAGAGGTTACTCGTGCAAAACGTCAACATCAACCGTTTACGATTATTGGTATTGACTTAGACCACTTAAAACATATTAACGATAAGTTTGGACACTCTTTAGGTGATTTGGCTATTCAACAAATTTCAAACGTTTTAAAACAAAACGCACGTTCAATCGATATTCCTGTAAGAATGGGTGGTGAAGAGTTTAACGTACTTCTTCCTGGTATTGATTCAAATGGTGGTATGATTGCCGCAGAAAGAATTAGAAAGGCTATTGAAAATTCACCTATTGAGATTGTAGGTAAAATCACTGCAAGTTTGGGTGTTGCAACCTTCTTAGAACAATCTGATGATATTGAAGAGTTGTTAGAATTAACAGACCAAGCCATGTATCAATCAAAACGTAACGGCAGAAACCAAGTTACATTGGCAAAAGCTAACAATCAATCTACATGGCAAGAACGTGCAATTGATGCGTTTATTGATATTTTATCTAAACAAAGAGTTCCTGTCGAACAAGGTTTTTCTAAAGAATTATGCGACAAGTTGAAAACTTCAACTGTGGACAGTAATTCGCCTAAAGAAATGGTTTATACTGTTGCAGATATGCTTGCAAAAACATACAATCCTTCTCATTTAGAAGGTTCTACAAAATCAAAATTACTTATTGCGACAATGCTTGCAAAACATTTTGAGCTTGCGCCAGAAGAACTTGATAATTTAAAAGTTGCAATGCTTTTATATGATATTGGAAACTTAATGCTTCCGAAAGAACTACTTCAAAAGAAAGAGCCTTTATCAAGTGAAGAATTGGCTCACATTAAAGAACACCCTGTTATTGCAGCTAGAGAAATTTTAAAACCAATTTCAGATATACAAGACGTAATTCCTATTATTGAAAAACACCACGAAAATTGGGACGGTACAGGTTATCCTAACCACATAAAAGGTCCTGAAATTCCTCTTGTTTCTCAAATTATTCTTATTACAGATGCTTATTTTGCAATGACTGAAAAAAGACCTTATAGACAAGAATTGTCTAAGGAAGAAGCCCTTGAAGTTATTAAAGAAGAAGCAGGCAAAAAATGGAATGAGTCTTTAGTAAAAGAATTCATACATTTAATCGGTAAGCACGAAAATTCAATAAAATTAGGCTAATTAAAAAATATAAATAGCGATAAGTGCAAAGATTATAATTGGTATATTAAAGTGTAAAAAAGTTGGTACACAAGTATCTTTGATGTGGTCGTGTTGTCCGTCTGCATTAAGTCCAGATGTTGGGCCAAGAGTTGTGTCAGAAACAGGTGAACCAGCATCACCCAACGCTGCTGTTGCAGACATTAAAATGATTGAGGCTGGAACAGAAAGTCCTAATTTAACGCAAATAGGAACAAATAGAACTGTTAAGATAGGAATAGTACCAAAAGAAGTTCCAATTCCCATAGAAATAAACAATCCGATTAATAGCATTGAAAATGCTGCTAAGAATTTGTTTCCTTCTAAGTATGGTGCAACTGAATTGATTAGAGTTTCAATTCCTCCACCTTCTTGTAATACTAGAGCAAACCCTGCTGCAATAAGCATTACGAAGGCAATGTTACCCATAAGTAATATACCTTGATTAAATAAGTCGTCTGATTTTTTATGGTCAACTACACCAGTTGCGAAAATGATTGTTAAACCAATAACGGCGCCTAAAGGCAAAGAACCTGTTATCAATTGAATTAACAATGTTGCAACTGCTGCGATAATAACCATTAAGTGTTTTTTATTGAAAACAACATCTTCTTCTGTTAAAAAGCTTTCATCAGTAGAAACTATTGCTAAATCTTTGTAATCTCTAGGTTTTCTATAACTTACAAAGATTGCAATCAGTAATCCGACAAGCATTGCTAAACCTAAAAACCAGTTTACGTGCCAAACTTGTCTCATTGTTACTGGAATACCGCTTTTTGTCATATAGTCAGCAATCAAGCCTTGAAAGATAAGACCGAAACCGGCTGGAATAACGATATATGGCATTTTTAAACCAAATGCTAAAGCTGATGCTATCATTCTTCTATCAATTCTCAACTTGTTCATTAGAGATAATAAAGGTGGAATTAATATTGGAATGAAGGCAATGTGTATTGGAATTAAGTTTTGAGAGGCAATTGCCATAAGAATGATAACCAATACTAAGTATCTTTTTTTACCGTTAATAATTTTTTCTAAAGATTTTGATAGAAGTTTTGCCAATCCTGTTGTTGTGATTGCTGCGGCAAAAGTTCCTAACAAAATATATGACAATGCTGTTTCTGAATTTGCTCCCATACCGCTTATGAATAAGTTCATTGTTTTAGTAAAACTGAAATGTGAAAGCGTTCCAGCAACGATTGTCGACAATATTATGGACAAAATAACATTAACCTTGCATAAACATAGAGTACAAAGCACGATTACTGATATTAAAATTGGGTTTAGTAAAATACTGTAGTCCATAAATCAATAATAGCACTTAAAGTAGTTTTTAAAAGTTAATTATTCAAATAAGTAACAAAAGTAAACGCATTAAATTCCATAGAACCGAACATAATTTTTAATTGATGATTTGGTAATTCTTCGTATTTTAGAAAATAAATATCTTCTGAACCAAAATCATCTTCTGTTTCGTAAGCCTCTATCTTAGCTAACATTGAATGACCTTGATAAAATTTTAGATAAACCTTGTTGTTTTCTTTTTCTCCTACAACTTTGTAATGTCCAGGGATAAGAACTTGACCATTAATATAAACTGGTACTGGTAAATTTAGTAATGGAAGTGCAGTGTTGATATTAGTCAAAAGTTCTGCATCACTACCAGAACGATTTAAGTCCATACCCTTCATTGGTTTTTGACCGCCACGTTTATTTTTATTTTTTTGTTTTTCTAATTCTGATACAACCTCTTCAAACTCCTTGTTTGTAATAGGTTTTTGACCGTCCCAAGCGTTATCAGGATTGCCTATAGAACTCCAATCTACATCTTCTGCATAAACTACTCCAAATGACATAGATATTGTTAGTATTAGTAGACATAACAAAAATTTTCGCATATAATATACTATAATGATTTTTCAAGAAAAGTAAAATAGTTTACTAATTTTAAAAATCTCAATTAAGTCGACAAAAAGGATTTTATATGACTAATACTGTTGTATTTATTATAATCGCAATTTCTGTATCATTTATTATATATCTTTCGTATTTGCTAATCTCTTTTACCCAACCGGCAAAGAAAAAAGAGTTACAAATTAGCTTGGAAGATATGTTAAAGCAGATTGAAATGCTTTATAGACAAAGAAAATATGAAATTGTAGAAAATGTTTCTCTTGAATATTTGAAAACTCAACCAGATGCAATCGAAATTAGAGAGTATTTGGCAAAAACTTTCTATGCAAGAGATAAAATTTATGATGCTATAAGTGCTATTCTACAAATCTTAGAGAAAAATAAAGACAACATTGCTATGCACGTTTTGCTTGCAAAATGTTATAAAAAAATTAATCAAACATCAAAAGCGGTTAATGAGTATAAACTAATTCTAGATTTAGACCCTGATAATAGTATCGCTATTAGAGAATTGGCAGATATCTATCTTGCTCAAAATCAAAAAATTTCTGCTATTAAAATGTACAAAAAGTTTGAAAACTTCGTTGATAGTAATGCAGAATTGTTAAAAGTGAAATTGATTTTGGCAGGTTTGCATACTGATTTAGAAGAATACAACGAAGCTTTTGAAGAATTATTCAGCATAAAAGAAGTTTACCCAGAAGATATGGAAGTAAACAAAAAACTTATTGAGCTTTATATCAAAACAAAAGATTTTGAAAATGCTACAAATTTATGTAAAGAGCTATTGATGAGTATTCAAGATGACAATTTCTCTTTGTGGTTATTGCAAAATCTTGTAAATATCTATTATGCACTTAAAAATTATGACGAAGCTTTAGAATACGCAAATAGCATGTTAGAACACCCATTTGCTGATAAAGTTTCTACAAAAGCTCTTATTGCAAAAATCTACATTTTAAAAGGCGAATTTAATAAAGGTTTGGATTATTTATTAATCTTAGCTGAAAATAATCCAGAAAATGTTGAAATTAGAAAAATAATTGCTCAAGCCTATATTGACGAAAAACAATATACAAACGCAGTTACAACTTATAAGGAAATCTTAGATTTGGTTCCTCCTCGTGAAGTTGCTCTTGTTCATTCTGATATGAGTAATTTGTATATTCAATGGGCAATGGATTTGTTTGAAGAAGGTGAATACACAGAATGTTTTAAATTATTCCCTCTTGCAATTCAATACAACGAGTCAAATCCGCAAATTTACTTCCAATTAGGTAAAGTAAATATGCACATCAAGAGTTACAATGAAGCAATTAATCAATTGAGAAAATCTCTAGAATTAGATCCTGTTCAACCAGAATGTTATATTTGCTTATCTGAATGTTATGAAGTTATTGAAAATATTTACGAAGAAAAAATTGCTTTGTTAAAAGCTATTAAATATGATAACGAAAATCCGTATGCTCATTATAGATTAGCAAAACTATATGCAAGACAAAGAGATACAGAAAACGAAATATCTTCTCTACGAAGAGTTATTCAATTAGACCCAGACCATATCGGCGCAAGACATCAACTTGCATTGATTTATGAAAGCCAAGGTGCTATTTCTGATGCTATTGAAATGTATGAATCAATTCTTAAACGAGACCCAGAAAACGAAACAGCTAAAGAAAATCTTGAAATGTTGAGAGAAGAAGGTTAAAAATTTTTGTAATGAAGAGGGCGATTTGTTGAAAACAAATCGCCCTCTTTTAATTAGTACATATAAATTATAGCTTCTCGCTTTTTTGTTATAGAGGATTAATTTTAGGAGCTTTGATAAGTTCTAAAATTGCACCGCCGATAGATTCGTTTGGATCAAATGGTGGATCAACTGGAGGTTCTTTAATGTTGTCAGCTAACATTTTAACTAATGGTCCAAATGTATCAGGAACTAAGATTCTTCTGTATACGCCTGATAATAATGATTGAACATTTGGTGAACGGTTTTCGTTGAATTTAGAAAATGTGCCGTAGTACATTTTATCAACACCTTTAACATTTTCCATTGCCATTGAGTTTGCAATGTATAAACCTTCACAGATTTCGCCTTCATCTTTTGCATTGTTTAACATTTCTGCAAGAGCAGGGATTGCTTTTTCTCTAGCGTTTACAAATAAGTTTACTTTGTCATTGTCGAACTGACAATATGGTTTTTCTTTTGTAGACATGATAGGTTTTTTGAATACTCTATCTTTTGGTAATTCAAATTTGTCTTCTTGTTGTTTTGGTTGTTCTGCAACTACTGCAGGTTTTTCTGCTGGTTTTTCAGATTTTTGAAAAACATCTGTTGCAGGTTGGTTTAGGGCAACTCCGCTTGAAAATGTGATTTTTGGAGTGTTGCCAAACATCAAGTTTTGTCTTGATTTTAAAAGCATTGAGCTTTTGATTGCGTTTACTTTCATTTTTCCTTCCTTTATATATTTAATCTACCTATTATTTTTTGAATTGTTTTTGAAATGCGTCTCTGATGTATTCGATAACTGCGCCACCTACTTCTTCGTTTGGATCATAAGAAATATTTTTATGTGGTATTTTAATGTTATCCATCATTGTTTTTACTAGTGGTCCAAAGGCATCTGGGTTAAGTGTTTTTCTGTAAAAACCAGATAAGAAGGTTTGGACATTTGGGGATTTATCGTCGTTGAATTTTGACATTCTGTAGTATAAAGAGCCCATATTTTTTGTTCCAGCTTCTGCCATTTGGTCTGCAATGAAGATACATTCAGTTTTTTCTTCTTCTGATTTAGCATTATCAACGAGTCTTGCTAATCTTGGAATTGCCATTTCTTTGTTGCGAACGAAACAGTCGATTTTATCTTGGTCAAAAAGCGCAAAAGGACGAGTCGCTGTAGGCATTTCACAAGGTTTGTATGCCTTTGGCGTAAATTCCTTTATTATTCTTTCTGTTGTGTATCTAATCGGTTGAATCAATTTTTTCTTCCTGTTTCATATCGTCATAACTTTGGAACACTCTCGTTATCTTGTTGTAAACGTCGTGTAGGAAGGTTCGTGCTTCAAAGGTTCGCTTAGATGTTTCTACCTTCTTTTCTTCCTCAACTTCTTTCGGTTCAAATATTCCGAATAACGAGAAGAGTTTCTTTTTGGCATCTTGGAGTCGGTCGGAGACTTTTTTTTCTATTGAAGCCTTGAGTTCTCCAAACATTGCCGTTATTTTGTCTTGTATGTCAAATACTTTGTTGAAAAACTTACCTGTGGCTTGCATTATGTTTGCCGGTAAATTTTTTACGAAATTTGTGGTTGGAATTAAGACTTTGTTTAATAAAACCTGTGCGGGTTTTGCTAATATTGATTGGGCTTGTGCTAATTTTGCAGCCATTGCAGAAAGTTTTTGTGATACGTTCATCATGGTTGCTTCAAATTTTGCGAGAGCCATGAGCCTGTTTTGGTAAGCTTGTTCATTTTGTTGGGCTCGAAGCTTTTGGGCTCGAAGCATTGCCCCAATTGCAGCACACTCATTCCAGCTCATTTCACCAGGTTTGGCACTGAAATCTGCTTTCTTTGCAGAACTAGTTCCCATACCTCCTGAGCAAATTGGACATGCTCCTGGTGGCAATCCGTGAGGACACAAACCTCCTGATGCTTTATTTGTTTGTACGGCTAATGGTGTACCCATAATTCTTTAAACACTTCCATTAAGACTAACATTGGGTGTGCCAAAATTCGACAATTAGGGTAAAAACTCATACTCAAACTGAGGGTAAAAAGTATAAATGCCTTACTTTGCTCGAAGATTGGCGATTTTTATAGCATTCCGGCTTTTACGGCTGCGGCACAGCTGGAGATATTCACTCCATTTCCTATGCCTTTATCGTATTTTAAACATGTTTTTTAAACAACATGAACGAGAGTATTGTTAACATTTTTTAAGAGATTTCTTTACGTTTCTGCCTTATTTTTAAAAATGTTGTATTATAGTCATAATATGGAAAATTTATACGAACACGTACCACCTACGAAATTAAGAAATAAAGACGAAAAGTTCACTCCTCCAAAAACAGATGCTTTTTGGCTATGGGTTGCGGATTATGTTTTCTTTCACATGATTGAAAATAGATTTTTTGCTCTTAGATATAAGAATGCAGATAAAGTTTTTAATAGAGACACATCTGCACCTACTATCTTGTTTGCACCTCATACAAATTGGTGGGACGGTCTTGTAGGTTATAATCTTTGCAGAAGATTATTTAAAAAAGAAATTCGTATTATGGTAGAAGAACTTAATCGTTTCCCATTGTTGAGACGTTGTGGAGCGTTTTCTGTTAATAAGAAATCTGCTCAATCATCAATGCCTGCTCTTAAATTTGCGGCAGAAACAATTGGGGATTTGAATAATTTCTTGTATATTTTCCCACAAGGTATTATTATGCCTCCAAACTACAGACCTATCGAATTTCAAACAGGTATAACTTATATTGCTCAAAATGCAGTTAAGAAGTTTGGAAAAGTTAACTTAGTTCCAATTGCTGTAAATTATATGTTTTTGAGAGCTAATAAACCAGAAGTTTTAGTTGATTTTCAAGAGCCAATTGTTCTTGAAGATGCAAAAGTTGACAGAAAAGAATATACACAATATTTAGCTGAAATTTTAGAAAAAGCGTGTGATAATCAGTTCAAAGAAATCTCAGAAGGTAAACTTGAAGAGTACGATACTTTGTACCAAGAACCACTTCAATGGTACAGAAAAATTGAACAAAGATTGAAACACATTGAAATTAAAGGTTCTGGAATTTAATTAGTGAATGGGTTTTAGTGAGTAGTGAGTAGAACTCATATTCGCAACTCATTATCTTATAATCATGTTTCCTATTAAGTAAACAATGTATGCAACAAACCATGCAATTGCGCATTGAACTGTTACGACAAGAACCGCGTACCAATTGCCCAATTCTCTTTTTACTGTTGCAATTGCTGCAACGCAAGGTGTGTATAATAATGAAAATACCAAGAATACAAAGGCTGTTAGTGGCGTAAATAACATTGGTAATTTATCCAAATCACCGTTTAACAATACTGTCAATGTACTTACAACGTTTTCTTTTGCCATAAAACCTGTTAAGAAGGCTGTTGATATTCTCCAATCACTTATGCCTAAAGGTTCAAACACTGGTGTTACAAAGTTACCTAACATTGCTAATAAGCTTTGTGCTGAATCTGTTACCAAATTCAATTTTGCATCAAATGTTTGTAAGAACCAAATTATAATTGTTGCGTAGAAGATTACTGTAAAAGCTTTTGTAACAAAGTCTTTGGCTTTTGAATAAATTAATCTATAAACATTCAACGCATCTGGCATTCTATAATTTGGTAATTCCATTACGAATGGAACAGGTTCACCTTTAAAGAATGTAAATTTCATTATGTATGCAAAAATTATACCGACAATAATTCCTATAAAATACAAACTCAATATGACTTGTACTTGATTTTTAGCGAAAAAAGCGGCTGTGAATAAAACATATATTGGCAATTTAGCAGAACAACTCATAAATGGAGTTAAGAAAATTGTCATTTTTCTGTCTCTTTCAGAAGGTAAGGTTCTTGTTGACATGATTGCCGGAACTGAGCAACCAAAACCGATTAACATAGGAACAAAACTTCTACCAGACAAACCGATTTTTCTCAAAATCTTATCCATAACAAAGGCTACACGAGCCATATAACCACTGTCTTCAAGTATTGATAAGAAGAAGAATAGTACAATGATTACAGGTAAGAAACTCAAAACTGCGCCAACACCTGCAAAAATACCGTCAATGATTAAGGAATGTACGACAGGATTTAAACCATACAAGGTTAACATACTGTCAGTGAAATCTGTAACTTCCATAATGCAGAATTGCATTACTTCTGATAAAAATGTTCCGACAGGTCCAAATGTTAAATAGAAAATTCCTGCCATAATCGCAAAGAAAGCTAACATTGCTGTGTATTTACCTGTCAAAACTTTGTCTAATCGTCTTGAAAATTTATCGCCAATTGTTTCGCCAACTGGTTTGTGAACAAATTCGTTTGAAAGTTTTTCAATAAAAGAAAATCTCATATCTGCAAGAGCTGCAGCATTATCAAGACCTCTTTCTTTTTCCATTTGCGAAATTAAATCATTCAAAGCTTTAATATCATTTTTAGGTAAGTCCAATGATTTTAAAATTAAAGGGTCTCTTTCTACAAGCTTTGTAGCCGCAAAGCGAAGAGGGATATTAACCTCAGTTGCATGATCTTCAATCAAGTGGCTAATTGCGTGAATACATCTATGCACTGCGCCCTTTTCGTCAGGTTCAGCCTCGCAAAAATCTATTCTTCCCGGATATTCTTGGTATTTAGCTACATTTATTGCGTGTTCAATAAGTTCTGCAATACCTTCACCTTTTGAAGCTGAAATAGGAATTACAGGTACACCCAACATTGCTTCCATACCGTTTACGTCAATGTTTCCACCGTTTTTGTAAACCTCGTCCATCATATTCAACGCAATTACCATTGGAACATTCAATTCAATCAATTGCATTGTTAACAATAAATTTCTTTCAATATTTGTCGCATCGACAATATTAATAATTCCGTCTGGCTTTTCATCAAGTATAAAATTACGTGTAACAATTTCTTCGCTACTGTATGGAGAAAGTGAATAAATCCCCGGAAGGTCAGTGATTGTAACCTCTTTGTGTCCTACAAGATGTCCATAAGTTCTATCAACAGTAACCCCAGGAAAGTTTCCGACGTGTTGATTTGAACCAGTTAATTTGTTGTACAATGTTGTTTTACCACAATTTTGATTACCTGCAAGTGCGAAAACTAATTTTGATTTAGGTTTTGCGTTTTTATTCTTTTTTGTTGTATAAACAACTTTTTCACCTTTTTGAGAGTGTTCAATTTCTTTGAAAACTTTGTTTTTACGAGGTGAATTATGCGCTTCGTGAATATCTTTTATTTGAATTTTTGAAGCATCTTTTTTTCTAAGTGTTAATTCATAACCTCTTAATCTAATTTCTAAAGGATCCCCAAGAGGCGCCGTTTTTACTAATGTAACCTCTACCCCTGGAATAAGTCCCATATCTAAAATATGTTGTCTTAAAGCTTTGTCTGCACAATCGACTGATGCAATCATTGCATCTTTGCCAACTTGTAATTTATCTAACGTGATTTTCTTTTCCGGAAACATTGATGAGTCCTCTAAAATAGGTTTTTGCCACAGATAATTGTAAGGCACGGCTAACACATTGTCAAGAAAATGTTTTGATTTGTAAAAGAGATTAAAAAGAGAGGCGAAGCCCGTCGGCTTCGCCTCTCTCAATTTTGTTTTGTCGGCTTGGTAAAGCCGACCTACTTTAATCTTTATTATTTTTCTCTTCCGTTTATATCGCCATTTTTCATGCCATTCTTCATACCGTTTTTCATACCAGATTTCATGCCATTTTTCATACCTGCTTGCATTCCGTTTTTCATGCCATCTTTTGCTCCGTATTTTGCGCCTTGTTTAGCGCCATACTTAGCACCATCTTTTAAACCTTGAGGGTATGTATTTGCTAAAGCTGGTGAAATTCCATAGCCTAAAAATACTAATGTTAAAATAAATAAAGAAATTAATTTTTTCATTTTAAATCTCCTTTCTAAATACTTTTATTTTAGCTCATTTTCTATTTTTGCTAAGACTGCATCAACTTTTGATACATCTTTAACTGCGCCTTGAGCAAATTGTGGTCTTCCGCCACCTTTACCTTCTGTTGCAGCTGCGATTTCTTTAACGATGTTACCAGCGTTTACGCCTTTTGCTACAAAGTTATCAGAAACTTTAACAAAGATTGATGTACCTGCAACAACTGCGATAATTGAATTACCTAATTTGTTAGCAAGCATTTCAACGCCTTCTTTTAATGCGTTTGAATCAAGTTGATCCATTTTTTGAACGAACAATTTGCCGTCAGCGATATCAATAGCTTTTGATGCAAATTCTTTGAATTTGTCTTTTGCTTGTGCTGATTTTAATGTTGTTAATTCTTTTTGAAGCTCGTTGTTTTCTTCTTGAATTTTATCAATACGTGCTTCAACTTCATCGTAATGAGCTTTGAATTTTGAAGCTAATTTATCCATAGCGTTTGCTTTATCTGATAAATATTTAAGAGCAGATTTTGCAACAACTACTTCAATACGTCTTGTACCTGCTGCAATTGCAGATTCTGAAACGATTTTTGCAAGTCTTAATTGACCTGTATGAGATGCGTGGCAACCTGCGCAGAATTCTTTTGAAATATCACCGATTGATACAACTCTTACTTCGTCTTCGTATTTTTCTCCGAATAAAGCCATTGCACCTGTTTGACGAGCTTCGTCAATATTCATAACTTTTGTTGTTACGTCTAAATCTTCAGAAATCCATTCGTTCATCAAGTCTTCAGCTTTTTGAATTTCTTTGTCTGTCATTGCTCTATCGAATGTGAAGTCAAATCTCATTCTGTCTTCTTCAACTTGTGAACCAGCTTGGTGAACATCACCTGATAATACGTGTTGTAAAGCTGATTGAAGTAAGTGAGCAGATGTGTGGTGAACTTTAATTTGTCCTCTACGTTCTTTATCAATGCAAGCGTGAACTGTTGAACCGATTTCGATTTCGCCGTTTACAAGTTCGCAACGGTGAACGAATAATTTGTTTACTTTAAATGTTGTTAAAACATTAAGTTTAACATTGTCATTTTCGATTACACCAGAGTCTCCAACTTGACCACCACATTCTGCGTAGAATGGAGTTTTATCAAGTACAACATCAATGTATCCTTCGCCATCTAGTGTTTCAAGGATTTTTGCATCACATTCTAAATCAGTGTAACCAACGAAATCAGTTGCACCAACTTTTTCTTCAACTTTTGCATACTTGATGTCGCCTGTTACAGAAATCTTTTGTGTTGCAGCTTTCGCACGGTCTTTTTGTTCTTTCATTGCAACCTTAAAGCCTTCTTCATCAGCTTTTAAGCCGTTTTCTTCTGCGATTTCTTTTGTAAGCTCAAATGGGAAACCGTATGTGTCATAAAGTTTGAATGCGTTTTCACCGTCAATGTCTTTTTTGTTGTCGATGAATTCGTTTAATAATTTATATCCTCTATCAAGAGTTTTGTTGAAACGTTCTTCTTCTTTTAAGATTGTATCAACAATTTTAGCTTTGTTTTTAACTAAATCTGGATAAGCTTCACCGTAGTTTTCGATTACCACGTCAACTAATTTGTGAAGGAATGGAAGTTCCATGCCAAGAATTTTACCGTGACGTAGGGCACGACGTAAAATCATACGTAGTACATAACTTCTACCTTCGTTTCCAGGGATAACACCGTCGTTGATTAGGAAGGTTACGCAACGAGCATGGTCAGTGATAATTCTTAAAGAAACATCTGTTTTTTCAGATTTTTTGTATTCAACTCCGCTCATTTCAACAACTTTATCAAGAATTGGTCTTAATAAATCTGTTTCAAATGTTGATGTTACGCCTTGGCAAACCATTGCAATACGTTCAAGACCCATACCAGTATCAACGTTCTTTGATTCAAGTGGTGATTGGTTACCTTCTTCATCTTGATATAATTCTGTGAATACAAGGTTCCAAATTTCAACCCAACGGTCACACTCGCATGTATCGATACCGCAGTCTTCTGAACATTTGAATTGTTCACCTAAATCGTAGTGAATTTCAGAACATGGACCACAAGAACCAGATGCCCCTGGAGGACCCCAGAAGTTGTCTTTTTTACCTTTACGTTTAATTCTGTCTGGTGCAACGCCTACGCTACGCCAGATGTCATAGGCTTCATCATCTGTTTCAAAGATTGTAATCCAAAGTCTATCTTTATCTAATTTTAAAACATTTGTAACGAAATCCCATGCCCAAGGAATAATTTCTTTTTTATAATAATCACCAAAAGAAAAGTTTCCTAACATTTCAAAGAATGTATGGTGGCGTGGAGTACGTCCAACATTTTCGATATCAGAGTCTTTACCACCGGCACGAGCACATTTTTGACAAGAAGTTGCACGAGCTGGGTCGTAAGGTGATTTAACGATACCTAAAAATATTGGTAAAAATTGTAACATACCAGCAGTTGTAAGAAGTACAGTCGGATTGTCAGGAACAAGCGATGAGCTTTCAACAACTGTGTGTTGATGTTTGTTTTTGAAAAAATCTAGATATAATTGTCTAATTTCGTTACCTTTTAACATAAAAATTTCCTCTCTTTTTCATAAAAAAATTATACCTTAAAAATTTTAAGGTTGCATGGAAAAATTTTGTGTGATAGAATAATTATACAAGAAGTCAATTCTTGGTCAGCTGAATAGATGAGTATGCATCTGTAGCTCACGAGGTGAGCGAAGCGAAACTCAGTGGCTTGTCCACATCAAAGCCAGCTGAGCGTGAAAATTGAATAATAATAAAAGAAGATATGCGTCTGTAGCTCAGCTGGATAGAGCATCTGCCTTCTAAGCAGAGGG
>ERZ808278.560-NODE-560-length-22779-cov-2.885099_pt1 | contig 22779 bp, 25 predicted proteins | sample MGYA00521239_ERZ808278 | MGnify/ENA primary metagenome ERZ808278 (study PRJEB31516, sample SAMN03275600) | gut metagenome | biome: mammalia-associated habitat; material: feces | host: Papio cynocephalus | place: Kenya | collected 2012-07-17 ... | reverse complement strand
AAGCTAATCAACAAATTACAAGTGCTGTTAATACCCAAGGGCAAAAAACAAACAATACGCTTACGCAAATATTATCTACTATTAAAATGTTGACGAATAGAAATATCCGCTTTGATTCTAATGGAAAGATAACAAACGAGTTAACACTAAATGGTGGAAAAACAACAGTTGAATATAGAAAAGATAAAAAGACTGGACAATATGGTTATTTTTATACAGGGAACAATCATCGCGTTACAAAATCTTCAGATATTCAAAAATTAGATGCGCAGCGTCAGGCAATAGAAAACTATAATTCGCAACTTGGTACCGCTGCTAAAACGGGACAAATTTCTTCTTATTCGAATACTAGTTGGTGGTCTGGCAAAGCCAGAAAAATGACTATAGACGGAATGGAATATACTTTGAGTAGAGATGGCACTTGGATAAATCAAGCTGGCGAAGCAATGAGTCCTGAACAACAAGCTCAAGCTAATTTGATTAATGGACAACTAGGAAGGGCAAAAACTTCACAGAGACTCAAAACCGCTGCGACGGCGGGTATTGCCGCTGCTCTTGGGGAGTTATCTAAGAGCAAAACCGTTGGAACACAATCTGGCGGGCTTGGCGGTTTGCTTAGTAAGAGTATATTAGGTGATGGTAACACTCAGAGTGTAGAAGAAACAGGTACAGATAAAGCAATTAGGGTTGGCTTATCAAGTGGTTTAGCTGCTGCTGGTAGCATGTTTGGCCCCATAGGTTCTATGATTGGGCAAACAATTGGTGAAGCTGGTTCCTCGGTAATTTCTACATTAATTCATCGTTCAGAACTTGAAATGAAGCAACGTGTTGCGGATGCTAAAGAAGTTGACAAAGACCTGGGGAATATTTTAGATTCTGTTGATAATTTAACTACGTCTGTCGGTAAAATTCAAACTTATGAGGATTATCAATCTGCGGTAAAAGAAGTTGAAACAATCAAAAAGTCTATCAATGACGCTGGAGATGGTACTGCTAATATATTGTATTCGGAAATTGGCAAATATGCACAAGGTTTGGGGTATGCCGATAGCAATGCTTTGTTTAATGCTTTATTAACAAATGGCTTAACACCCGAAGAAAAGAAACGTATTCAAAACGATATCGGGGCTATTATAAGTACGAGAAAGGCGGCTAATTACGAAAATACTTTAGAAGAAGAAAGAGATAAGCTCAAATTTTTAGATCAGGGCACAAAATTTAGCAAAGATCTTTTTTGGTATACCAGTGAGGATTTATATCAAACAAAAGAATTTAAAGACTTTATACAGAGTGCAGAAGAAAAGGGTTATTTGAGCGATTGGAAAATTGGTGATGGGTGGAACGAAAGTCGTAGAGTTTCGAGATTTTATTTTGCTGGAGATACGAATCAAGAAAAAGCGGCAAATGTTCAAAGGTTTATCGAATATTTAGAAAAGAACCAAAGCGCCCTTGGATATACTAAAATAACCGATGCACTTATTCGTCAACTTAACAAAGATCTTAAAGCCTATAATACAGCTTCCGAATCTGAAGAAGGATTGTATAAAGAGGGGGCTGATGCTGCGCTCCGCAGGTCTGGATTGTTGCTTGAGGGTAAAACAAATCTGTCGGAGCTCGGATTAGAAGGAGCTATTCAGGAAGTCGCTGCGGAAATGTCAAAAGCTGGCGTGGATGTATATGGCGAGGATGGAAAACTTCTTGATGTGTATAGAAATCAGATAAGGTCTGTTATAATGGCTAATGAAGATTTATACAATTCTTTTTCTACTAGTCAAGTGAGATATAAAGATGTTACCGAGAATTATGACACTCTTAATAAACAATTACAGAAAGTGGGTTTAACATTTGATCAAGTTAAAGAAGCGGCCTCCAAAGGCGGAGATGTGTTTAGCAATTATGCAAAAACGTTGGGCGTAACGGATAGAGAACTTCGTAGGCTTATTAACACCGCAGACAAAGAGCAGATGAAGAATATATGGTATGCTCTTGGATTTTCAAGTGAAGAAGAGTTTAACAAATATAAAGAGCAGATTGAAGGGCTGGAGGATATAACTCTTGGTATAACGACTTTAAATTCTGATCAACTTAAAGAAAAAAGGACTATTGGGCTTGATGCAATTGAAGCTTTAACTGGTAAAACTGGCTGGGATCAAGAGGTATTAACTACCAAAAACACCTTATTATCTGATGATTTTTGGAAAAATTTCCTTACCGAAGAAGATTTAAAGTCTCCTCAAAAAGCCATTGAAAGAATGGGCGAAATTATTTATGGTAAAAACGGATTAACTTCCGTATTTACATTCTTATCTCAACATTCGATTTTTGATGAAATAATGAGTAATACTAGTTATATGGATAAGTTTAAAGAATATTTAAAGAATACACAACCTGAACTTTATGAACTCGTTAAAGATTTTACAAAAATGGATGAAGTAATTGCTCTTATCGCCTCAGACGCCGAACATGGTAAGTCTCTTGAAGAAATTTTTGAAGCTTTTATTGGAGATATTCAGGTAGATCAGTATTCTGAAGTAGTTGAACAAACAATGTCTTTGGTGTCAAAATTGAATCAAGCAGAGATCGACAATCTTACCGAACAAAAAGAAGCTTTGTCTTCTGTTAACGATGAAAGAGAAAAAGAACTCAATCTTATTAAGGCTAAAGAAGCATTAGAAAACGCTAAAAAGGAAAAGAAGAGAATTTATAGACAGGGTAAAAACATGCCCTTAAGTAACTATATCGGTTAAAATCCAGAAGTGGATGAGACCGAGGTAAGATAAATTTAAAATGTTAATATGCAATTATAATATAAAAAAGGGAGGTGATAATATGAAATGTAATGTAAAGAAAGATTTAATAGCATTAACTAATGAACAGGCAGAAAAAATTGGTGCTGAAATTATTGAGAGATTTACAGGGAAAAACGGAAAAGCAAAGTTAAAAATACGTTCTTTGTTATACCCCGAAAAAGGTATAAGGGTTGTTGATAGATATAGCTTTTTGCATACTACGTCTAAATATCGCTATTTTAATGCAGTGACTTGTAAAGATGATTTGTTAAAACATGAAGAAATAACGTCTAAAATTGATATAATTGGTGATTATGTTAATACTGCTACAAAAATTTTATGTAAATGTAAAGTTTGTGGGAATGAATGGATGGTTACTCCGAATAAATTATTGCAGGGGCGTGGATGTCCAAAATGCGCAGCTCAAAAGGCACATATTGCTTATTCTAAATCTCACGATGAATTTGTAAATGAGTTAAAAAATGTCAATCCATCTCTTACGGTTATTGATAAATATTATAATTGTCATACAAAAATAAAATATAAATGCAATATTTGTAATAAAATTTCTATTTCTACACCTGATAAATTATTAAGCGGAGAAAGCGGATGTTATTTTTGTAAAAGCTCAATTGGAGAACAAAAAATTCTTTATTTTTTGTCTAGTTACAATATATTATTTGAAAAAGAGAAATATTTTATGGATTGTAGAGACAAGGGGGCGCTACCTTTTGATTTTTATTTACCTACTTATAATATTTGCATCGAATTTCAAGGAGAGCAACATTTTCGTCCTGTGGATTTTTCTTATAATCCAACAGAAGAGTCAAAAAATGAATCTATTAAAAAATTTAAAGACATTCAAAGACGAGATGAGATAAAGGCAACATATTGCAAAAAGAATGGAATGAACCTCTTGATAATTGATTATAAACAAATGAAAGACATAAACAGCATATTAATAAAAAATTTAAATTTATCAACCGTAACGACTGCAGGATGCTCATAGTAATATGTGTATTGAAGTTACTTCAACATGCCGTCATAGTATGTTGTAATATACAGTCTGAACTCGTACTATAACAAATTGAAATACGAGAGTAAGGATTAACATCCTTACCGCCACATAATTGTGGTCATAAAAGTAACAGATTGATTGGATTCGTTATGGAATCAGACGAAGAAGCTATTTCTACTGCACAAGAAAATCTTGACAAGCTTAACGTTGAAAAACAACAAGATTTGTTGCAAAAACAGATTGATGAACTTGAATACCAGAATAAACTTATTGAAGAATTACCTGATAAAAAAGATATAGACGATATGAAATATCTGTTGGATGCCATGGGTATTAATATAAAAGATTCTAGCGCTACAACAGTTATGTTGGCGGCAATGTATAATAATCCTAATCAAGCTGCTTCAGGTGCCGAGTATGCACAAACTATGGTGAGACAAAAGGCACTTGAACTCTTAGAGTCCGATTATGGCTCATATGGCGGCAAAGAAGGAGGAGGAAGTAAAGCAAAAGATTATGAAGCGATGGCGAAAGCTTTCGGCGCATCAGACGAACAAATTGCAGAAGCTAAACAAAAAGGGCAGGATACATATGATAAAAATCCTCATGCTTCTGGAACACTTTCTCATTCAGGCGGTCAGGCACTTATTAACGAACTTGGCACAGAAGCAGTTATCACGCCGCAAGGCACAGTAACGGCGCTCCCTTCTAAGACGGGTATTGTTCCTGCTGATGTCACAAAGAACTTATGGACTCTTGGCGAAGTTGCTCCTACTCTTATTGCTAAACTTTCATCTCTTAATCAGGGTACTCCTTCTGGTAACGTCGGAAATACGACTTATGAAGAAGGTCAATATTTTGATCACTTCGTAATGAATGTTTATCCCGCCAAAGGCGATGACTTCAGTAAAATTCTTGAACAGGCTCGTGCGCAAGCTAAGCTTACAAGACACAACAACTAAATATTTAGGTAAATTAAAAAATAATAAAAACGTAATTTTATTAATCGAAAAGTTTTATATAAAGGGGTTTTACCCCTTTATATAAAATAATTTATAGGAGGTAAAAATGCTTTATTTAGATTATGCAAAAAAGATGGGCAATGGTTATATTATGAATTTCTTTGCCGATAAAGAAGAAGATATTTTAACTATATCTGACGGTAAGCCTTTTATAACAAATAATGGCACTAATTATGGAGCTCCGTTAGAAAGTTCTACTATTGTAATAACAATGCCTGATAAAACTAAGAAAACGTATGTATTGACGGGCAATGGAATATGGCGCGAAGAATCTTTGGGTGAAAATAATGAAGCTTTTAATGGAGGCGTAGGGCTTCCTAATCAAGTTATAAGTTTATTAGCCGATCGTCAAGGGGGTTCATCGGAACATTATGAATTTATTCCATATGGAAAGTTTGGTGATTATTCAGATAGTAATGTATTGTATGAATATCCAAATGAAAAAATAAAAATATTAAATTCTAATAATTTTAGGGTTGCTAGAAATATGACGACGCCAGAACAAATGGAAGGTGTCGTCATGCGAAAATTTGAGAATGATAATGGACTATATTTGCATACTTTTTATGATTTATCTTTATCTCCTTTGTGTGACGAAGAGGGAATATCAGAGACAGCCCTCAAAGCTCTTGTGTCTGCAAATAAATGGCCGAATGAAGTAATTTCTTATGTGTGTAAAATAATGCCTGGAGAGTTGATGGGTATGCCTTTTTATTGTGTGGTAAATTCTGACTGTACAAATACTTTTGAGGAGCTTGCATATTTGTGTGCCTTAGATCCTTTTTCAAAAGACGAAAAACTTCATGCTGCTGAAAATTATAATAGTTTAAAATTTTTATATTCATATCACATTATTGACGGAGTTGTTGCTCAGGTAATATTTTGTTTACCGCCAATTATTAAAGATGAAAGAATTAATAGTATGTTCCATCAAGTGGTAGAGATATAAAACCACCCAATGGTTTTATATAGAGAATTAACAGTTTTCGACTGGCTTTCTGCAAAAAAAGTCAGTCACCAGACTTGGGTGTGGCGGTTGAAAAAGCCCCCCGCCCGCCATAACTCAAAAAAAATAAAAAGTGGAGGAAAAGAATATGGCGATTTATAAACCGAGTAATTGCACGCCGTTCTTAACGGCAAAAGATTTGACCGAGGGTTTTGATATATCGTGCGAACTTAATACATCGAATGAAATCGTTACTGGTTATAAGATTAGAATTTTAGACAGTAAAAATAATCTTGTTTATGAAGGCGACGAATATAGTGAAATAAAAATTCCAGCGCAAAGTAACACTAATGGTGCAGCTACAAACGGTGTTGGCAAGGGTTATAGTAATACAGGCTTAAATGGTTCGATGCTTATTCTGCCGTTGATTGTTAATTTAGAAGTCAAACCTGAATTAAGCGCAATGCGTAAAAATATAATTTATCATTATGTTGATGCTACTACTAACCCTGGTACCGATAAATTTGTTTATCTTGGCAAAAATGATAGCGGTGCCGTTGCCGTTGTAGACATAAACGCAGAAAATCCTTATTTATTTACCAATCAAAGCGTTAATCAACCGTTCAAGTGGGAAATTACACTGGCACAAGGACAGATAATTGGGGAAACATTTTCTCAGGTTCCGAGCAATAATAAATATTACGACATGACGGTTTCTACTGGCAAGATTTTAGGCTCGTGCGGCGAGAGAATCCAGAGTTATTTATCTGAATATATTTACAAAGATTATTATTTGCAATTATATTCAGATGCAAATGCGGAAACACAGCTTGGACAGAGAGTTCGTATTTCGAGCTATGACCATTCTTATGGATATATTTATCCGCAGGAAGGAACGCTTGATGACGGAACGGTTCAGAATGCAAAAATTTTCCAGGTGTTTAAAGACACGAATGACCCGCAGTATGTTTCTGCGACAAGAAAAGTCGATTATATTTCTTATTCGAACCCGTTAACATATACTCCCGCTGGAGTGCCAATAAATGCGGATGTTGCCTTGGACACAAATACGAACACCTTAACGCTTATTTACGAAGGTGGTTCTGGATATAATTCATTAAGCACTTATGTAGTCGGAGCTTCTGGGGAGTTAACATCTAATACAACTATTTTGTTTGTAAAATTTGGATCGGGGGACCTCTATTTGCCTGAACTGGTTGGATATTCATCGAGCAAATATAACGGCGTATGGCAGTTTGTAAACTGTACAGTAGATGGAACTAAAACGACTGTTAATTGGCAACGTCCATCGGCGTTCAGTAACTATGCTGCTTATATTGGTAGAGCAATCAATGTTGCTAACGGAACATATGGAGCAAGAAACTATTCTTGTGATGCTCAAGCCGACATTGGCGGAAAAATAAATGAAACGGCGCTTACGTTTTATGATGAAACGCCCGTTGGTTTATATCTTGCTTATGATGGAAACAAAGAAATTGAAACAAAATCAATAAGTGGCAAATTTGACTCAAGCGGAACTACTTATTCAGAAGTAATAGCAATATCTACAGGAGATTTAGTCAATAATGTAGTTAGTGCCAAATTTACAGATTTACAGTCTGAAGAAAAGGCTCAAATCATAGCAACGCCCGCTGGTGGGAACCATATTAAAATTTCTTGTTCGAATCTTACGAATAGGGCTTATAATTACACCATCACTTATAATTATCTCACCTCTATAGCGCCTGTATTAAAAACTGGTTATGATGTAGATGGCACTGTAAATACACAATTTGTTTATTTAAATCCAAGCATAAACGTTGAAAATGGCACGAAGTTATTTTCGGGCGATAATTTATCTAACAATTGTACGATTAGTAAGTTCGACAACGAACCGAATCTCAATAATAAGTTCAGCCCGACATATTCGGCTGTATTAACAGCGAATAATAGCACTGATATTATTTATCCTAAATTAAACGATGATTATGAAGTCCGTTCGTTTTTTAAGATAAGTGATGAAAATTCGTTTTATGCCTATGATACGCCGACGTTCATGATTGATGTTAAACCGAAAAACGAGAATTATGATAATAATGTTAAATCTGTTAATTTTGAAACATTTAATGCAAATTTAATAAATGTTGGAAGTTTAACAGAAGAAGGGGCCAAAAAATATGCATATGCTATTTTAACATGGTATGAGTCATATAATGGTTATTGGCCAACTTGTTATGATAAAGACGATAAAGAGGTTTCAACGGGTGCTATAACAGGCAGTTATCCAACATTAAATAGCTTGGGTGTGGTTTTATATGATAGCAGCAAGGCTGCTAAATTTACGGTCATTAATAATTTGGATTATTCTAAAATTCCCTCCAATACAGATTTCGTCGCTACAAATCGTTATATTAATGTTTCTGCTACTTATACACAAAATCAAAATAAATCATGGAAGAGCTTTTATTGGACGCTTGAAGATGAAAATGGCTATATAAGAGCGACAGATAAAACATATATCGGGGAAATAGCAACAAAATTTTTAGGACTGGAATCTGGCAAAGGTTATAATTTAACATTATATCTTGAAGACGAAATGGGTAATTTTTATACAATTAGCAAAACTGTTTATTGCGGAGCCAATGTGGATACAGGCACAAAAGTTGATTTTAGCGGCGTGCTGAATTGCGATGATTATGCCGTTGATATTCATGTTGGGGCAAATGGATTAATAGATAAACCAACTGTACAAAATGGCGTAACGGTTAATTATACAAATAATGTAATGCAAATCACAGGAAGCGGCGCTAAAGACGAATCTCTTGTTCTGTATGAGTATATAAAATTGGGTCCATCTCAAAGTTCTATTCCTAATATTTTTACAACTGAAAACCCCGTAAAGTTAGTTTCTGAACATACTGGATTGGCAAGTGATTTTAAGGGCGGCATAATTGAATATCAAATTGGGGATGAAACAGAAACGGTCGGTGCTTATCTTGAACCACTTGTTGTAGATAGCGACGTGGAAATTAATGGTAAAAAATTGGTAAAAGTAAATCCTAATAGAAATAACATTTATTTCAAAAATAATACAATCTCAAATAATGTTTCGTGGCAGGATAACGTTAATAATAAAGCTGACAAATCTGTTTTTTCAACATGGGTTCCACATAATACAGGGAGTGCAGGTGAATACATCGATTCGGATATTAGCCCAAGAAATGAAAAGTGGGTAAATATCAAGGGTGAACTTAATAATCAAAATTCTTCTGACAAAATAATCATGCCATTTAATGCAATATCAAGTACTGTTGGAAGCAATATTTCTATCTGGAGCGATCGAAAAATTGAATATGACGCCGATGGCAAGATTAATGTCTTCGTGTTAAATGTTAGCAATAATTATGAATACAATATATGGAACGATGAAAATCATTATTGGCAAGACACCCCTGTCGATTCGGGCGAAATAAAAAAATATGAAAATGGTTCTGTTCAAACAAATTTGAAAAATCAAACATTTAAATTTGAATTCGACAAAGCCGCTGGCGGTACAAATTATAAGGTAACTGTGACTCAAAATAAGGACGCCACAGCAGCCGTAACAAAGGAGGTAGAAATAAAAAATGGCTAATGGTACAATAAAAATAAATCTTTCGACCTCTGGCGAGGCTAATACTCAAACCGTTAATTTTATAAATTTGTATAATTTTAGCGAATTAGAAGGTGAAGATTTATCAAATAAAATCGAAAAACCAGATGAATTTATTAAAAAAATAGGTAATGATAAACAAGCGCTTTTAATAGATTATCCTAACAATAGTGCTATTGGCACTGCAAAATTATCTGAAATTTCTGGTTATTCTCAGATTTTCAAAAAAGAAGTTGTTGGAGATGTTGAATATACAGATAATGGGAAAGAAGTTAACTTCGATAATTTAGCCACAACTCCGCTTGAATTAGCAGCACAAAATGTTACTGTTTTTGATTTACAAGATTATAATATTTCTAATAATAGAACTTATGTTTATGTTTTATACCCTTATGACGGCAGTTCGGATAGCGAGAATCCCACAGTTATTCAGAAAAAGCAATTGTTGATCAAGACGAATTGGAGCGGCTGGAGTATTACAGAGTTGCACCCGACGGATAATCCATCTATTTATAAGGCAAGTCCGAAAGACGTCTGGATATTTAATTGCAATGTTAGCACGGGCGAACAAACACAGAATATTAATCGCAACGAACAGCAAACGCTGGGACAATTCAGTCGTTTTGCTCAAGGTCCGACTAATTACGTAACTGGAAATGTTAGTTGTTTGCTTGGCAGAGATGTTACTTGGAAAGGATATAATGAAACACATCCGAATCTTGCCAGTGAGGATAAAACATCAAACAGCCGTGTAGATATGCTTCGCGCTTGGCGTGCAATGGTTAAGTCGTCTAATCCTAAATTACTTAAAGACCGCGCTGGACAAAAGTTTTTGGTAACACTTACGAGTTCTACAAATGCTCCGAACGACGCAGTAAGAATTCAGCCTAATACAATCAGTTTTAGTTGGACGCAAATTGGTTCAGCAGATAATATACAAGTTCGTAATTTCGAACCTGATACAAATAATTAAAGGAGGCGGAGTAAATGTCAAATATGTATAAAACACGTGATGTAGCAAGCGGCGATATATTATCATATTACTCCGCTAATTCTATTGATAACATCACTATCCCATTAATAAAGCAAGAAATATCTAATATCGTTACAAAGCCTCGTTTTCGTTTTAATATTTTAAACGAAGATGAAACCGTTAAGGAAGAAATCCCTCAGGAAGATATAATTCTTGGGGGTTCTTATAGCGAAAATTATCAGAACGGGCAGCGAAGAAATATTTCCTTGTCGTTGTTTAACAACACGGGTAAATATAATCCGTCGATAAATGGAATTTGGAGTGGTACAAAGTTTAGTTTTGACATGGGGTTAGAATTAAGCAGCGGCAATACCATTTGGTTCCCTAAAGGTATCTATGTCGTAAATAGCGCAAACCCATCGCATACGGCGGCTGATAAGACATTATCGCTTGAACTTGGAGATAAGTTTTCAATTCTTGAAGGCGCGGATGGTACGCTTGAAACTTCTTATACGATTCCAGTTGGAATGGCTATTGATGAGGTTGTCAATAACATCCTGAAATTTGATAAAGGCAACGGTTCATTTTTAGACACAAAGTCTATAATCTATAATGAAAAATTCAAAGATATGAAAACACAAGCAACGATTACGAAAGAGGCGGGCGATAATTTCGGCGCCATTATTCTTGATCTTGCAACGCAGTTAAATGCCGAAGTGTTTTATGATACAAATGGTAATCTGAATTTTGTTCCGATAAACGACGTTACCGATGATTCTGACAAGCCGATAATCTATTCGTTTTTTGCTGAAAATGGAGATATAGCGAGTAACAGTATGTCTTTTGATTTATCCAGCGTTATAAACAGGATCATTGTGATTGGCGGTAGTTCTAATAGCGAAACATATAGAGCTGTATCGGTGAATGATAATCCCGCTTCGCCATTATGTTATCAAAGAATAGGTTATAAAACAGCCTCTCCGATTAACGACACAAATATCACTTCTAAAAGACTTGCGCAAGAACGTGCCGATTATGAACTTCGTCAAAAGCTTATATTAAAATCATCTGTTTCTTCTGAAATCAGATATAACCCATTACTTATGGTGAACAATTTAATCAATATAACAGATGAGTTTTTTGAATTAAAGAATGAGAGTTTTTTGTTGCAAAGTATTTCGTGCCCGATTGATTATTCAGGTTCTATGTCGATAACAACAAGTAATATTAAGAATATTCCATTTACTATTGGAAGGAGGTAATGTACTATGAAAGAAGATAATACTAATCAAGTTGCTGAACAGTTAATCAGTTTAATCAATCAGCAAATTGAAGAAAAGCTTGCAACAAAAGACTTTGTTACAAGATGCGTTATCCTTGCCAAAAATGAAGGCACAGACCTCTTTACCGTTGCACTTGTTTCCGATCCAGAATTAAAAAGTATACCTAACATACCTAATCGTAGCGGATACGATTTTAATATCGGTGATGTTGCATTGTTATACCGAATCGGCGGTAATCTAAGCGATTCATTCATTATTTCAAAAGCCACGCTTGATTCAATGCGTGGACAGATTTCAGATGAAATCAATGAAAAAGTAGAGAACGCAAAAAATGCATTAATAAACACGATAAAAAATATTCCATCAGGCGGTGGTGGAACGGTTGTTGCAGGCGTAACCTCGATTAGCGGTGTTCAAGGTATAATGGGAACATCGAAGGGAATCAGTGTTTTGGGGCAGAATATTGTTTCTACGCAACCCGTTTCAGAGAGAGAATTTAAAGAATCGGATTACCCCGATATTGGTTCTGGTATTTATTTGTATGATACCGAAAACTAAAAAAATAAAAAAAATTTTAAGAGAGTTGTCATAATTACTTGACAGCTCTCTTTTTTTACGCTATTATATATATAGAATAATAATCAATAATTATATAAAGGATAAAAAGATGATAGAATTAAGAGCTAGGCCAGTTATAGATCAAATGTTTAAAAATTGGAAAACGAAACCAAATACAAAATTAATTATAATAACGAACTCCAAAGATTTTGCAAGTAGTGTTTACGTAAGAAATAAAAAGAAAATGTGCGAGGAACATGGAATAGTTTGTGAAATAGTAGATTCGTCAGACATGGAGTTAGGTGGCGTTCTACGTGTTATCAACGGAGCGCTGGTTAGTAACTCATATATATTGTTACAAAAACCGCTTGCTCCACAACTTAAAACATTCGAGCCCGCGCTTGATTATAAGATAGCACAGTGCACATCGTTAGATGTAGATGCGTTTAGTGGTGATTTGTCAAACGATTTTCAAACTCCTTGTACACCGCTTGGTATAATGAAAATGCTTAAATATTATAACATTGGCGTTGATTCGATGAATGCGGTAGTAATAGGTCGCTCCAAAATTGTTGGTAAGCCGATGGCAGATTTATTGCTTAAAAATAATGCAACAGTAACAGTTTGTCATTCTCACACGAAAGATTTGTCATTTTATACAAAGCATGCAGATATTGTTGTGAGCGCTGTTGGTAAAGCCGATTTTATAAAAGCAGATATGATTAAAGATGGCGCAATAATTATAGACGTTGGCATCAACCGTAACGAAGCGGGTAAGGTTCAAGGAGACTGTAAGGTAAACGAAGAATTCTTGAATAAGGTTTCGGCTTATACGCCCGTCCCTGGTGGCGTGGGACCGATGACCGTTGCAACATTAGTTTGGAAAATGGGACTGAATAAGTCTTTATAAAAGGAGATAAAAATGTTAAGCAGAGATGTGTTTAAAAAGTACATGCAGCAAGTGCAGAAAACCATAGACAAAGATGATAAGTTGTCTGAAGCTATTGAGAGAGCGGGGGTCGATAGTCGTGTGATGATGTTATATGGACCCGAGGTTCAAACAATGGTGGAATTAATTTCTAAACTGATGGGACAAAATTCAGATGATTATGATAACGTAATCAATTATTTTGTTTACGATCTTGATTTTGGAAAGGACTATAAAGAAGGTTGTTTTACCGAAGCAGACGGTGCAACACCGATTGATATTTCGACCGTAGACAAGTTGTATGATTATTTGGTATTAACGTATTTTAAGGGGAACTAAGCCATGGGCTGGAATAGAGAGAGAGTAAGAGAATTTAATAGAAAATATAAAACAAATTATACCAGACAAGAGCTTGAAGCGATTGAGTTTGGTATGAAATTTAGAGCAGGGAATCTCGATGTAAAATCGATGTATGATTTAAGCCTGACTAATTCGTTGATTCATATAGACAATGAAGATAATGTGCCCGAAGGGTTCGAAGTTAAGTTGGCATATGATAAAATTAAAGCGCGTCCTCCTAAAATGAGTCAAAAATTTATTGATTTTGTCGAAGAACACAAAGATGATATTTTGCATGTTACGCGTGAAAATGCCAAAAACTCATTGGTTTGTTTGCAGGAAGATCCAGAAAAGATTTGGTTATTTAATATAATCCATGATTTTTTATATAAGGTAGAGGACAAGTGGGTAGATTATGCAACAGCATTTCCAGTACCAGAGGATGCTGAAATTACTAAAGAATAAAATTTTAAGAAAAGTTGAGTAAAAATGCTTGACTTTTCTTTTTTTTACCACTATAATAAATATGAAAGTTGAGATTTTTGTTATGAGAAGTAAAGATTATCATTACAATAATTAAAAAAAGTAAAGATTTGAGGTTTGAAATGCTCAAAGAAGTAAAGGAAAAACTTATAACCAATGCCGATGCGCTTATCGAATTACTTGAAGAATTCGGATTCGAAAAGATAACTCCTCGAGTAAGTGAAATCAGGTGTGCTCGTGACGCAGAAGGCGGCGGTAATAATATTCAAATCAAACTTAATAATAATGACGGTGTTTATGTAACCGATTACGCAAAAGGAACGCACGAAGATATAATCGCTTATATAATTAAAGAAAAAAGCACCGATTTTCGCACGGTTGTTGGGAAGATTCAAAAAATTCTTGGTTTGTCGGATGATTGGGCGAAGCAAAAACAGTTGCCTTTATTTGGTGGGTTTTACAATCAAATTGGACGCAAAAACACTGAAGTCGAAGTAAAAACTTATCCTGAAAGTGTACTCGATAAGTATGACATGACGCCGAACGAACGTTGGATAAAAGACGGGATTACAATCGAGGCACAAAGATTTTATAATGTGGGATATGATACGGAAAGCCAAAGAATTATTTTTCCGATTCGTAGTGCTGAAACTGGGGACATTATCGCAATCAAAGCTCGACGAAATTATGAGACTGATGACGAAGCGGACCCAAAATATTTATACTTAATTAACGGAATGATGAGCCAAACGCTTTTTAATTATTCGGAAAGTTATGGTGATTTATACGGGAACGAGGTTTGGATCGTAGAAAGCGAAAAATCGTGCTTACAGAGTTATGGATTTAGTGTGAAAAACATCGTTGCGCTTGGCTCGCATTCGTTGTCCGAAAAACAGGCTCAACTTATATTGCAGCTTAACCCGAAGCGTGTAATTATGGCTCTCGACGAAGGGTTGGATAAGACAAATCCCGAAGCGCTTGGACTTAATATGAAAATGCTTCAGTCGTTTTCGGCTCTGCGCGATCTTGAATTATGGTATTGGGACACAACGCTCGATCCAGCGATAAAAGGAACAAAATGTAGCCCGTGCGATAACGGCGAAGAGTATTTTGAAAAAATAAAAAACGAACAATTAAAGAGGTGGAATTATGACAAAGAAGGAACGTTTGGCAAGTGAGCTTATGAAAATTGGCGCATTGCAGGTGGCTTGTGCTTTAGAAAGCGATTTGGCTTATTACAATGATTCTGATACTTTTACAAAAGAATTTATTCTTGAAAGGGTAAAAGCTATTTTAGAAGAATATGATTATTTGGAGAAAAAGAATGAACAAGACGCTGAATGATTTAATTGAATTAATAAAAGAAAATCCCGATTTACCAGTGATTCCGATGACTTGGGGTGAAGTTTGTCAAGACTGTGAAAGATATTGGATGGGTTCGCTATCTGGTTGTGAAATAGATGAATATGTTTATTATGCCGAAGCCGTTTGGTTTAAATCGCAAGGGATAGAAGAACTTGAAAACATTATCGCTGATGAAGAATTCGGTGTTTTTAACGCCGAAGAAATAGAAAAAAGAGTAGCCAAAAAAATAAATTTACTTAAATGGAAAAGGGCAATCGTTGTTTGGATTGAGTTGCCAGACGAAATGTTGTGAGGTAGAAACAAGATGGAATGTAGTTGTATAAATAAATTAGCGAAACTTTTAGACGAAGCGGGTGTGCCTTATATCAGAAATCCGATTTGGGGTGGCGAGAAGATAAGAATCGGGGCGCTTTGTGACGCAGTTTGCCATAACTTTTCTTATGGGAACGAAAATGACCTTTTAGAAATTATGGGCGGTCTGACCGAAGAAGAGGCGGAAGAAGACAGCGTTTTGGGATATTTAACGCCCGAAGAAGTCGCGGAAAGGTTTGAGTATTGTTATCGGAATAATACCGATACTTATTGTGAGGGAAAATAAATAGGCGAAATGATTAGAGTAATAACTTTCTTAGTTTCGCTTTGATTGCCGTTATTAAAATGAGGTGATATAGGTGGATTGGTTTGAAATATGTATTGTTGTTTTGTGCGCAGTTGTTGTTTCGATGTATCTCGTATGTGCAGTTGATTTTTGTGTACTTGCTCGGCGTTATAAAAAATTTTACGAAACAACCGAAGAAGGTAAAAGGTTGTATTGCGCGTTATACACAAAAGACCGCCTCGGAAGTAAACACGACTGGCTTGTAAATCAAATGACGGAATTACGCGACAAAATAAATGAGTTCGAGTTTTATTTCCCCGACGGACGTGCCGAAAAGGCGTTCTTACACGGAATGAAAGTTCAGTACAAAGAATACTCGGAAGAACTTGCGCACACGAAAGAAGCAATGGCGAATTGGGAGGAGCGAACTAAAGAAATGGTTGCGACATTACCGAAAAAATACAAAGGGATTTTGGAGTATAACTGGGAGAACGCGAAAGTGGAAGTTAAGGAGGAAAGCGTATGTTGGTGAAAGATTGGTTAAGCGTATTTAAAAGTGATCGGGCCATTAGAGTTATAACAGTTACGTTTGCGATGTCGGGAACTAAAAGTAGTATCGAGCATAATTTTGGTGATTTTGAATTAGAATCCGTCGAACAAGATGAAACTACGGGGAGACTAATTCTTCACGTTTCCCAATTTACAAAATGTGATTGTTACAGAACTCGAATAGTTAAACACTATCTGAGTGAATATGAAAAGGGATATTACGCTGCATTACACGGTGGTGCTCGCGTTGATTTCATCGACGAAGAAGAATCTTATTGCATGGGTACAAAAGAGTGCGAATTTTGTACCTGCGGCGGCGATAAAAGAAAGTGTGATTTTTATCCCGTTAAATGAAAGCTGTATTTTATTATAAACTGTGTTCAAATGGTTGACAAATGGATTTTGGTATGTTATAATGTAGGTATAAAGAGGTGCTTGGTTATGACTAATTTTGAAAAAATAAAAAATATGAACATAGAAGAGTTGGCCGCAGAATGTTGTAAAAATTTAACTTGTGCCTTTTGTCCAATAGCAGATTTCTGTGAACATATTATTGGGGGAGATGTGAGTTCTGTGAATTGTGTCAAGGTTTGGAGGAAATGGTTTAAAAGCGAGGTCAAGAAAGATGATTAAGATTTGGGTTGACGATGAAAGAGAGATGCCAGATGATTATAATGTTTGGGAGATAACTGTTTGGGACACCATTGATTTTTTAGAAACCTGCTATAAACATTGGATTTCTGTAGAATTATCATTAGATCATGATGCTGGCATTCAGGTTGTTAATTGCGGCGATTACATTAAAATCTTAGATTGGTTAGAAACAAAAAGTAATGAAAGTGGTAGTTGGGAACAGTTTATCAAAGATAAAGTAATTTTTCATCTTCACACAGCAAATCCAGTTGGAAGAGCAAACATGAGAAGAATTATTCAGAAGAATGGTTGGAGAGAAGTATGAAAAATTTAAATAAAAATACTTTTAGCTGTTTTAAAAATAACCTTAGTAATTGTTTAGACAAATCTGAAGTATATGATCTTCAGTATGAAATTTCTGAAAATAAGTATTTGACAGAAGAACAAAAAGATGAGCTCAAAGAGATTTCTTGGGATAGATTAGATCTTCTTGATGAAGTAAATTATTATGCAGATTTTATAGATGATGAGGACTAAATATGGAAAATTATAAAAGATTAACATTTAAAAGATTAGTAGATCCTTATGATGACGAATGCGAAGAAAATGAAAACGCGACCGCCGCAACTTACGAAGAATTATTAAACCGTCTTGCCGAACTCGAAGATAAAATCGAAAATGGGACGCTTGTTGAATTGCCTTGCAAAGTTAGAAGGAGAGAATTAAAGATATGAGAGAAGATTATACATTTTATAATTGTTACTGCAACAATGACGATGCCATTGATTTCAAACTTTATGTGTTAAACGAGCTTAGAAAATTAAATTATTTTCCTTGGCTTAGAGATGAACCGAGAGATCTTACAGATGAGAAGGATTTCTTGAATGCCATTCAAAGAATTCCTTATCTAGAAAAGGAAATAAAACGAGATCAAAAAAGAATAGAAGAAGCTAAAGAACTCCTTAAACGAATAGAACAAAACCCCGATGAAGAGTATGAAAGATACGTGAAAAACGAGACTGAGAAATGGCAAGCGCAATATAATACTAAAGTTAATAATACGACAGATTATGCCACGGAACATACTGAGCATCTTAACAAAAGAGCCGATGAACTTACTTCTTATATTACTAAGTGGACTCCACCTGACGAATTTATTGATATTACAGGAACTTTAAGTAATCAGCTGTGGACTGTAAGAGAAGAAGCCAAAAAGATTCAATCAGACAGAGCATTCTTTTATAAAAAATTACCTGAAAAACCTGAATTAATGTCTAAAGAGGAGTTTATAAGAGAGAATAAAGAAGATTGCGAAGATACAATTAAAAGGTGTTCAGGATTTATTTCTGACAATAAAAAGAATATTAAAAGAATGAAAAAACAAGATGAGGTTACTCATAAGCTATTTGAATCATTAAAGATATTTGACAAATCTGTCACAGAAAGATGAAAACGAATAGAGTTGAACAACAAACAATAACTAAACAACATCCAAAATGGCTATTTATAAATGAAATGTGCAAACATACAAAAGGTTTATATAATTACGCAAATTATTTGATAAGGCAGGAATTCACACAAAACAAAAAATACATTCAATACAAGGAAATGAATTTCAATCTTAAATCTCACGAATTATACAAATCCTGTATGTCGCAGCCCGCCAACTGTGTTTTACGCAGATTGGATAAGAATTGGAAATCATTCTTTAAAGCCATCAAAGATTGGAAAAAGCATAAAGAAAAATATAGCGCAATGCCCAGATTACCGAAATATCTCAAAAAAGATGGTAGATTTGTCTGGGAAATCCCAAATAATGCTTGCTATATTGTCGGGGACGAATTACATTTTCGTATCCGTAAATTACAAGATGTAAAATGGAAGACAAAGGCAAAAGGTAGATTATTGCAAGTGCGCTTTGTTCCTCGTGGGAATGATTATGTGATGGAAGTTGTAACAGAGGTAGAAATCGAAGATAAACCTAAAAGAGAGATGTCTCGAATTATTGGAATGGATTTAGGTGTAAATAACTTTGTAACCATAACAAATAATATTGGAGAACAACCGATTATTATTAACGGCAAAGGATTAAAAAACATAAATCAATATTTCAATAGGAAAAGAGCGTATCTTATGGGCAGAACGATTCACAGAAATGGGAAACGTTGGTCAAATAAACTCGATAAACTGAACAACAAGCGCTTCAATAAAGTTAAAAACTTTATGCACCATGTAAGTAAATTTGTAATCGATTATTGTAAATTGAACGATATAGATACAATTATTTGCGGATTGAATAATTTCTGGAAGCGAGAAGCAAAACTTGGAAGCAACACTCAATCGTTTGCCTTTATTCCTTATGATATGTTTATTAGACAGCTGACTTATAAATGTGAAGAAGCAGGAATAAACTTTATTACAACCGATGAGAGTTATACTTCTGGAACAAGTTTTCTTGATAACGAAGAGCCAGTCAAGGAAAACTATAATAAGAAACGCAGGATTAAACGTGGATTGTTCAAATCAAATAATGGAACATTGATTAATTCTGATGTAAATGGTTCTTTACAAATAATAAAGAAAGTAGCTCCGAATGCTTTTGCAGACGGAGTACAGGGGTGTCTGACCCCAGTCATTATAAATGTAGCTAATGCTATATGATTTATGACGAATATATTTTTAGGAGATAAAAAATATGACAGATTGCAAATTTTATTATAATAACGTAGATTACGTTGGTTCAGACATATGTCGCAATGAGAAAACGGGTTATTTAAAGTGCCTGTTTGTGGACGAATTTGAAGAATGTCAGTTTTCAGATGAAAAAGCGAAAATACCATGCACTATAAGCACAGAAGCAAAGGTAAATAAACCGCCGATAAAATTAGAGCTCGTTCAATACCCCTATTCCAAATCAGGTCCAACCGTTTATCTCGACGATTGGCTAATCGCAGGACCGAGAGCGTTCGGTGTTGGGAAAACAGTTGCGAGTTACGAGTTGACAGAAGGGAATTTGAAAGATATTCAGAGAATCGTGGAGCGGGAATTAAACCGTTTGCACGGAGTATAGAAGGAGAAAGTTTACTATATTATTTTTTTTCAAGAAGTTGCGGCTAAATGCTTGACAACTTCTTTTTTTTCTGCTACAATAGAGACACAATCGGAGGTAGAAATATGGAAACATACATTATAAGCATTGTTATAGCAATAATAGTAGCGGTTCTTAGTGGCTTAGTAGGCTTGCTTTACAACAAACTCATAAGAACGCGTCGCGAAAAACGTAAATTAGAGTTAGAAATCAACACACTCATGCAGCCGAGTTTAGTCTCTTTAAACCCTGAAACTTATAACGTGATTTCACGATGGATCAAAGATTGCGGTGTTATGCAGGTCGGGATTACGTTAAAATACGACGAAGAGCGACAGGGTTATCGTGCCCTGATTTACACGGACCACGCAGGGAACCTCATCGGGAAAGCGGGCTGCAAAATCGAGGCGGTTAAAAAGGAACTTGCGGAACTGAAACAGGCGAGGAATATTGTAAGCGTGGAAATCAACGAGGTTTGGGGTTTTGTTAATCAGCGAGAAGTGAATGTAGATGCTTATTACAGTACGTATATGCTTAATTGGCAGGCTTATGAAGAGGCAGGCGAAGAAGAGATATATTAAAACGGCTGTTTTATTGGAGGTAGTTGTGGGGAAGTTTATTGATATGACTGGCTGGGTAATGGCTGAACACGGCGTTCCTGAAAGTAGGTTGACCGTGGTTAGGTTTGACCACAAAGAGGTAAAAAATGGACGAACTCGTATATTTTGGGGATGTACATGTACTTGCGGCAAACACATAGTTGTACTCGGTCATAGTTTATTGAAAGCAAAAAAGCCGACCCGTTCTTGTGGTTGTTTAGGCAAAGAAAAAATCCAACAACAGGGTTTTAAAAATAGGAAATATAATAAATGGAGTGAAAAGTTGACAGACGAACACGGCGATTATTATATTGGATATACACGTAATACTGGCGAACCGTTTTACGTTGATGCACAAGATTTCCCGACGGTAAAAGAATATTGTTGGCGAGCTCACCACCCGTCTAAGACATCCCCAGATTTTAAAGTATTACTTGCTTATATTTTGGGTAGTGGTAGAAAAAATGTAAAAATGCACCAACTTATTGGGTGTAACGGTTGGGATCATATTGACCATAACGAACTTAATAATAGGCGGTATAATCTAAGGGAGGCTTCGCAGCTCGACAATGTGCGAAATAGTAAACGTGCTAGAAATAACACCAGCGGTTTTATTGGAGTTAGTTGGCAAGCGAACGTAAATAAATGGCGAGCCCGAATTATGATAGACTATAAAGAAATTCGTTTGGGATATTTTGACAATATCGAAGATGCAGCAAAGGCAAGGCTCGAGGGCGAACTAAAATATTTTGGCGAATTCGCACCTCAAAGAGATTTGTTTGAGCAATATAAGATAGGAGATAATTATGAATAACTACACAATTCTGCATGCACATAGCGATATGTCGAACGGGGTGACTAATATCGATAGTTGCACAAAATTCCAAAGTTACGTTGACCGCGCACAGGAATGTGGAATGAAAGCATTTGCTCTGAGCGAACACGGTTCGGTTTTTGCGTGGGATCTGAAAAAAGAAGCAATAGAAAAAGCGGGGATGAAATATATCCACGCGGAAGAATTTTACGTTACCGAAACACTTGCCGAAAAGGTTCGTGATAATTGGCACTGTTTGTTAATCGCTCGTAATTTTAACGGAGTGCACGAATTAAACGGTTTAGCAACAAAATCATTTAACCGCAAAGACAACCATTTTTATTATGTCCCGCGAATTACGTTTGATGAATTGCTGAGCACATCCAACAATATAATAATCACGAGTGCCTGCTTAGGCGGAATTTTAAATCACGCAAGCACTGAAATTCAAGAAAGATTTTTGCGTTTTATGATGCAAAATCAAGAAAGATGTTTTTTGGAGGTTCAACATCATAACGTAGAAGACCAAATATCTTATAATCAAAAATTATACAAAATATCACAAAAAACAGGATTGCGGCTTATCGCAGGGACTGACACCCATTCGCTCAATTCAATACACGCCGAAGGAAGAAAGATACTTCAACAAAGCAAAGATATATTTTTCGGAGATGAAGAAGGTTGGGATTTAACGTTTAAAACTTACGATGAACTAATCCAAGCATATCAAGTTCAACATTCAATTCCCGAAGAAGCTTATATGGCGGCGATAGAAAATACAAATGTTGTTGCTGATATGGTTGAACCGTTCGAGCTCGACCGACATACGAAGTACCCTCATATCTATGACGATCAAGAGAAAGTCTTTAAGCAGAAAATTAACGAGGGATATAAAACAAACAAATATTTAAAAGAGCGATATTCAAAATCGGAAGTGGTTGCTCGCGTTAATGAAGAGTTCGAAGTTTATAAAAAAGTTGGCGCAATCGACTTCATGTTACTCGAATCATATATCCGCGAATGGGAGCGACAGAACGGCATTCAATCTGGATACGGTCGCGGCTCGGTATCAGGCAGCCTGATTGCTTATATTTTGGGAATTACGCAGATGGATAGCCTAAAATTCCATCTAAATTTCTTTA
>ERZ808278.558-NODE-558-length-22816-cov-7.605949_pt1 | contig 22816 bp, 18 predicted proteins | sample MGYA00521239_ERZ808278 | MGnify/ENA primary metagenome ERZ808278 (study PRJEB31516, sample SAMN03275600) | gut metagenome | biome: mammalia-associated habitat; material: feces | host: Papio cynocephalus | place: Kenya | collected 2012-07-17 ... | reverse complement strand
CTTGTTTTTTTGAAGACTTTTTAGTTGCTGTCTTCTTTGTTGTTGTTTTTGGCATTTTTGTATTTCTCCTTTTTTTTAAGTGGGTAATCGTGATTTATTTCCTGATAGCAACAGTATAAAAAATATTAAGTGTTTTGTCAACCCTTAATCGTTTTCCTTTATTTACAAGCCTTAACAAAGTGATTTTTATCACGATTAAAAATTTTTATCGTGAATAAATTCCCATAGAAAGATTTTCTGCATGCTCAGGTTCAGAGTGAATTATTATTGAAATATTGCCTATTTTACTTGATATAGCGTGTTCTATATCGTCACAAATTTTATGGCAATCATAAATTTTCATGTCATTATCAAATAAAACTGTTAATTCCATTTTTATCATTGGACCTATATTTCTTGCCTTTAGGTCTTTATAGCCTTTTATATTTTGGAATGTATCTAATATTTTTGTGATTTCTTCCATTTCGTTTTTAGATATTGAACCCTCAAGAAGATTATTTAAAGTCTGTTTCATTATTGAGTAACCAGCTTTAAATATAATACCTGCAACGATTATGGCAATAATTGGGTCGAGAATTGTAAGACCTGTGATTTTTATCGCAATTAAGCCAATAAGTACGCCAAGTGAAGAAAATACGTCTGTTCTTAAATGTTCTGCATCAGCATAAAGAGATACTGAATTTGATTTTTTTGCAACGAAAAAAAGACATTTGCTAACGATAATGTTTGCAATTACTGCAAACGCCATTACAAGGATACAGACCTCTGATTCTAATTCAGCGTGGTATCCAAAAATAAGTTTTTTAGAGGCTTCGTATACAATATATACTGATGCTAAAACAATTAATAAACCCTCAATAAATCCTGACATGTCTTCGTATTTACCGTGACCGAAAGGATGTTCCTTGTCTGCGGGTTCGCTTGAACGTGATACAGCAAAAAAGGTTAGTATTGATGCTAAAAAATCACTAAATGAGTGTACGGCCTCTGAAATAATACTTATACTTCCAGAAATAAATCCGGCAATAAACTTAAGTACTATTATTATTGCGTTTGATGCTATGGAAGTAGTTGCTACTAATTTTTTTTCTGTATTAATGTTCATGTATTTAATTATATCACTTAAATATGAAAGGTTAAATTTTATTAAAAACTGGTTGAAATAATATATTCTAGTATAATAATATAAGGATATTAGAAGAAAAATATAGTCTCATTAGAATAGCAAAAGGAGAAAAAAATGAAATTATCAAAATCATTATTAACATTATCTGTGTTAGCAATGGCTTCTTCAGCTGCTATGGCTTGCGAAACTGCAAACGTAGAAGCTTATGCTCACCCAACAATGTTTAATTCATCAGCTGTTGAAACACAAACAACACGTGGCGTTTATATTGTTGGTGACAAAATGATGGCTGCTGCAAACGAAGCAATTCAAGGTAAAGAAAATGTTTTACTTGATGCAGAAGCTAACGCATTAGCAGAAGATTTAGCTGCTATTTATGGTAAAGCTTTCGACTTTAAAGCTCCAGCTTTACGTTCAGAAATGGCTCACGCTTTATCACAAGCTTTAGGTTTAAAAGCACCTGCTAAAAACAAATATACTTACAAAGATGTTGCTGGTCACAAATTACAATCACACATCTACAAAGCTTTAGCTGCAAACGTAATGATTGGTTACCCTGACAAAAAATTCAGACCAGACCAAAAAATTACTAAAGCTGAAGTATTCGCTACATTAGCTCAATTATTAACAAACGAACCAAAAAATACAGTTGTTGGTAAATTAGCTAACAAATATGAAATGAAAGAAATCCCAGCTTGGGCTACAGCTCCAACTGTAAAAGTTATGGAAGCTGGTATCTTAGATAATCTTCCAGATTTAAAATCAGTTGCTAACAATAAATATTTAACAACTGAACAATTACAAAAATTAGTTGTTACATTAAGCCACAGCAAATACTACAACAAAGATTTTGTTGCGGATTGTGCTAACACTTCAACTGTAAGAGTTAAAATTAAAGAAAGAGTTGATGCTAGACACATCAATATCGGTGAAACAGTTTACGCTGAAACATTAGAATCTGCTACAGTAAATGGTACACAATTTGCTGCTGGTTCTAAAGTAATTGGTGAAGTTGTTGAAGTTTCTAGACCTGGTATCAAAAATCCTGGTTATGTAAAAGTTAAATTCAACACAATTAAAAATGGTAAAGTATCAGCTGACTTCCCTAAAGTTTCAAGAGCAGCTGTTAACGAAGCTAAAACAACAAACGTTGTAGCTAGAGTTTTAGCAACTCCAGTTTCTGCAGTAGCTAGAGTTGGTGGTACAGCTGGTAGAACAATTTCTACAGGTGCTATGAATATCGCTAACGATGGTGAAAGATATGTTGACAACTGGTCAAATGCTGTTGCTAACACATTATCATTACAACCAATGGCTGGTTTAAGAAACGTTGGTAAATCATTCGTAACTTTAGGTTACTTCGTAGCTGATACAGCTAAATTAGCAGTATCTGGTACATTCGGTGTTCTTTATGAATTAGGTGATGAAGTTAGATATGTAATCTTACCTTCTTCAATCAATGATTCAGCATTGAACCCTGGTGATGAATTATCAATTATTTATAGAAAATAGAAAGCTTCAGCCGGTGTGCAGTCTGAAAAGACTTGCAGAAGTGCAAGGCTTTGGAAGACGAAACACTACGATAGCGACGTAGGATTGCAGGACGTAAGTCCGAAACCCACAGGAGCTAAAAAAGCAATTAAATATTTAAAAGGATATGGCGAAAGTCATATCCTTTTTTATTCTATTGTCTAATAGCAAAATTTGTTCGATAAGTTTAAAAACTTATTATGACAAAAGTAATTATTATTGGTGGGGTTGCAGGGGGTTCAAAAACTGCAGCAAAGCTAAAACATTTAAAACCTGATTATGACATAACGATTTATACAAAGGAACAATATGTTTCGTATTCGGCATGTGGTTTCCCTTTTTATATTGGTGGCTCTATTCGTGATTTAGACAAATTGATTATAAGAACTATTGATGAATTTGAGGGAAAAGGTATTCATGTCAAAAATTTTCATGAAGTTCTTCAAATTTTACCTAATAAAAAGAAAGTTTTGATTAAAAACTTAAAAGAGGATACGGAATTTTATGAGGATTATGATAAATTAGTTATTGCAACAGGTGCTGAACCTTTTATTCCAAAGATTTCTGGTACAGATATTGAGTATGTTTATACTTTAAGAAATATGGTTGATGCGAGAAATATTAAAAAGAGATTATTAGAAAGTGAAAATGCTCTGATTATTGGCGGGAATTATATTGGCGTTGAACTAATGGAGAGTTTTATAAAACAATCCGTAACAACAACTATTGTTGAGGCAAATACTCATTTAATGAAATTTTATGATAAAGATATATCAAAAATAATTCAAGAAAATATAAAAATTATTCAACCAACTTATACAAATATAATCACTTCTGATACTGTTACTACCTTAAAAAAAGCCGATGAAAAAATAGAAGTTTTTACTAAAAAGGGAAAACATTTTTATACAGATATGGTTGTAATTGCTGCCGGTGTAAAACCTTGTGTTAATTTAGCAAAAGATGCAGGTATTGAAATTGGTAAAACAGGTGCTATAAAAGTTGATAACAAAATGCGTACAAGCATTGAAGATATTTGGGCTGTTGGTGATTGTGTTGAAAAATTCAATATTGTGTCAGGAGAATGGGAATACATTCCTTTAGGTTCTACTGCAAACAAAGAGGGTAGAGTTTGTGCATTGAATATTGCCGGTTTTGAAGATGAAGTCTTTGAGGGCGTTTTAGCATCTTCTGTTGTAAAATATTTTGATTATTCTATGTCAAAAACTGGTTTATCAGAAGTTAGGGCAAGAGCTGTCGGATATGATGTTGTTTCAGTTTTATTAACAACTTTAGACAAATCAAAATATATGCCTGATGTGAAATCTATAACGATAAAACTTCTTGCGGACAAAAAGACACGAAAAGTTTTAGGTGTTCAAAGTGTTGGATTTGGAGATGCGGATAAAAGGGTTAACGTTTTAACCATGGCTTTGTTAAAAGGTTCAACGATAGATGAATTTGTAAACACAGACATAACATACGCACCAGCTGTTTCGACAAGTATTGATCCAATCTTGACAGCAGCTCATATATTAATTGACAAGCTTTCTAATTGATTTTATTTTTCGCTTGGTTGTCCAACTAATTTTACCAATAATTTAATAACTTTTGGCATTTGGCAAACAAATGAATAGTTACCTGATGATAAAGAACATTGTGAACAATCACATTTTAGGTTGTAACATTCGATTGCTTGTTCTGTCCAATTTTGTGTTAATGAATCAGAAATTTCACCATTGTTTTGCGGATAAAAATCCTCGTTTGGTCTGATTATTGGATTACTGATACTTAAAGCCATTTGATACTTTCCCCCGTAAAGTTACCCTAATCTCTAGTAATCTCATTTTAACAGATGGGTATATTAATTTTCATCATCTAAACAGAGGATATTATCAAATATATATTTTATAACTTCTTCGTTGTATCTATTGTTTTTAGCGGTAAATAGTAGAACTTCTTCTCCAAAATTCTTTTTAACTTCTTGTATTCTTTTATTTAAATCATTTTGTTTAACTAAATCAACTTTTGAAAGAACTGTTACTGTATTTAGTCCGTGGTGGTTAATCCATTCACGCATTTGGTAATCATTCTTTTGAATTTCATGACGTGCATCGATAAATTGTACAAGTTTAACGATTTGTTCTCTTTTTAATAAGTATTGTTCTAAATTCTTTTGCCAATCATCTTTCATGCCTTGAGAAACTCTTGCATAACCGTATCCTGGTAAGTCAGTTATAATAAATTTGTTTGAGAAATTGAAGAAATTTATTAATCTTGTTTTCCCTGGAGTGTTAGAGGTTTTAGCAAGCTTTTTGTTATTAGCAAGTCCATTGATAAAAGAAGATTTACCAACATTTGAACGACCAATTAGAGCTATTTCTGGTAATCCGTAATCAGGACATTGAGATAGCTTTGCTGCACTTATTAAAAATTTACCGTCTAAAGATTTCTTCATTATCTTATTATCTTAATTTTTTTTCTAACTTTTTAATTTTTCTATTTATTTTTCTTACTTCACGTTTTGTATGTTGGTAAGAATTGTATTTTTTGTAGTTATAAATAGCATCATAGTAGTTTTTATCTTTTTCGCAAGTTTGAGCTAAAAGCAAGATAGCATCTGTGTTTGATGGGTTAAAGTTTAAAGCTCTTATTGCATATTCTCTTGCTAAGATATAATTTTTCTTTTCAAAAAATACATTTGCATCTTTTAAAAGTGCTTTTGAACGATTTTCTGTTTTTAGAATATATTCAAAGTTACTTAAAGCGATTTTGTTATCAACATCTTTTGACAAAGCTTTTGTTAAAGCTTTTTTAGCTGGTACATAGTGTTTATGGTAAGTTAGGATTTCACCTAAATACAAATCATCTTTAAGAGTTTTTGTGCTATTTACAGCAAGTTCAAACATTTCGTTTGAATGATAAATATCATCTAAAACAAAGTAAGCTTCGCCTTTTGTAACCATGTCATTTGTATTTTTTATAGGGAAGTTTACAAGTTGTGCTAACAAATCTTTTTGATTGTATTTTTGATTAGATACATTCATTAATTTGATTTTAGCCAAATATAATTCTAAATCTTTTGGATTTGCTTTTATTGCTTTATTAACATTATCAAGAGCTTTTACAAAGTTTTGAGTTGAACCAATAATGTTTTTTGATGATGCAACTTTTGCTAATTCAAAATATGTGTTAGAAACGCCTTTTAGAGCTTCCTCGTTGTATTTTTTTACACCAACAAGTGAAGAATAATATTTTAAAGCTTGGTCGTATTTTCCTGATGAGTAGCTAATGTCTGCAATTTTTAATTTTGCATCGTAAAGGTTTGGATTAGTTACAGAAACTGTTTTAAGTTGTTCTATTGCAAATTCGCTATCTGAACGCTTTTCATAGATTTCTGCTAAATTTAAATATGGTTGAATATTTTCTGGTGCAATAGCACTTGCTTTTCTAAAAGCTTGAATTGCGGCAGCTTCGTTACCTTGGTTTCTGTATATTTCACCAAAAAGATTATATATAGCTGAAGAATTTGAATTGATGCAAAGAGCATTGTTCAAATAAGTTAGGGCTTGTGAATAATCCTGTCTTTTGTTAGCTAATTGTGCTAAGTGAAAATAAGCTGATGTATTATGAGGGTTTAATTTAATAGATTTTTTGAATTTTAATTCTGCCTCATTTAAATCATTATTTATGTAATCAATAGTTCCTAGATTATCAATAGCTGTTGCGAATTGAGAATCAATAGAAACAGATTTTAAGAATAATTCTTTTGCTTTATCAAGATTATTTAATTTTAATTCGCAAACACCCATTTCGTTAAAAGCTGCAAAATGGTTTTGGTTTAAAAGAGTTGCTACTGTAAATTGTTCTTTTGCAGAAGTTATTAATTCTTTTTTGTTTGCTTGATAATCCATGTTAGAAGAATTTAATCTAGCTAAGTACAACAAACCTTGAGCATAGTGCAAATCCGCATTTTGAGGATATGTTTTTAGTAATTTATTAAGCTCGTCTTGTGAAGCATTTAGACTTTTCTTTTTAATATTTAAAACTATTTTTAAGCTTTTCGCATTGATATTATTAGGATTAGCTTTTAGTAATGAATTGATTTTTGCTTCAGCGTTTGCGTAATTACCGTAATCAATCATTTTGATTATGGTGTTATTCACATTATAAGCATTTGTTTCAACTTTAGCTGTCATTTTAGGAGCTGGAGTTGTTTGTTTTTTTTGAGCAGGTGCTGAGTTAGCTGAATTGCTTAAAATTACTGCTGTTGCTAGTGCTAGTATAAGATTTCTTTTCATATTAATTCTTCCGTTATTTTTTGTAAAAGTTTTTTCAAAATATTGTAAATATTGTATAATAACAACGTGAAAAAATCAACATAGAGGGGCTATGGCACTTTTAGAATCATCAAAACAATATCTTGAAATGTTTAAAACATATTTGATTGTTGAGAAGAACTTTTCTGAACATACTCTAAAAGCATATACGTCTGATTTGTTGACTTTTTTGATTTGGTTAAAAGATATTCCTTGTACTTCGGTTAATTACACAAAACTTAGAGAATATCTTTATTTTATACAAAAATTTGATTACAAAAAGACGACTGTAGCTCGAAAATTGGCCTCTGTAAGAACTTTTTATAAGTTTTTATACAGGGAAAAGATTATGGAGATTAATCCGGCTGCAAATTTAAATTCTCCAAAAAGACCAAAATCTTTACCAAAATTTTTGACTCCTCAAGAGATGGAAAAGATTTTGAACAATGTTAAAATGGACACTCCTGCTGGTTATCGAAACAAAGCAATTTTAGAACTCCTTTGGGCTACCGGCATGCGTATTAGTGAATTGAGTGGTCTTAATTTTGGGGACTTAAATCTTGATAATAATGAAATAAGAGTTTTTGGTAAAGGTGCAAAGGAAAGAATTGTACTTGTTACGGATAGGGCAAAAACTTATTTAAAAAGATATATCGAAAATGCAAGACCTTTGATTGTCGCAAAAGGTTTTAAGTTGGAAGAAATAACAGAAAGTACACCTGTTTTCATAAACAATACTGGTTATAGACTTCAAAACAAAACTGTTAGAAATGCAATAAAAACAGTTGTTGATAATATTCAGTTGCCGAAAAAAGTTACTCCACACATGTTTAGACACAGTTTTGCAACAAAATTAATTGAAAATGGTGCAGATTTGAGAGTTGTTCAAGAACTTTTGGGGCATGCTAGTATTTCTAATACTCAAATTTATACTCACATCAGTACAAAACACTTGCAAGATGTTTATGAATCTTCTCATCCGAGAGATAATTTATAAAATTCAGCTATTTATATTATTAATTTAATTAGAAAAAATATTATAATTTATGTATGAGTATTCAAGATTTATCAGAATATTTAGACTTTCTTGATGTTGAAAGAGGTCTTTCTCAAAACACGATAGATGCTTATAGAAGAGATATTGAGGCATTTATCGAATTTTGTTCTGAAAAATTTTCTGTAGATGAAAAAAATATTACTAGAATAATTGTGAATACTTATTTAAGAGATTTACACGAAAAACATTATAACCCTACAAGTATTTCAAGAAAAATTGCATCCTTGAGAGGATATTACAAATGGTTGAGTGCAAATGAAAAAATAACTTCAAATCCGATAGATACAATAGAAATGCCAAAACTTCCCCAAAGATTACCAAAAATTCTATCGGTTGAGGAAATAAAAAAAATGCTTGCAGAAGACTTAAATCCTTTGGAAAGGGTTGAGCTAGAGCTTCTTTACGGCTCAGGGCTTCGTGTTAGTGAACTTGTTGATTTAAAGACGAATAGTTTTGACTTATCTCAAAAATATCTTGTTGCTCGTGGTAAAGGTTCAAAGGAAAGAATTGTTCCTTTTAATAATATTTCAGCAACTGCTATTGAGGATTATTTAAAGATAAGAGATTTTATTCTGAAAAAATTTAGACTTGATACAAAAAATTTCTTAGTGAACAACGAGGGCAGATTTGTAACAAGACAAGATATTTATAATTTTATCCACAAATTAGGCGAAAAATTTCATAAAAATATTTCCCCACACACTATGCGACATAGCTTTGCTACGCATTTGTTAGAAAATGGAGCTGACTTGAGAGTTGTTCAAGAACTTTTGGGTCATAGTGACGTTTCTACAACACAACTTTATACTCATATTAGTAAAAAACGTTTAAAAGATGTTTATTTTGCAATAAATGGAGCAGGTTAATGAATATAACAGCAGGAAAATTTAAAGGACAAAAAATTATAGCTCCAGAAACAGACTTAGTAAGACCAACTCTTTCAAAAGTCAGAATGGCTGTCTTCAATGTACTTCAATCCTATGTAGATTTTGAAGATGCATCTTTTCTTGATATGTATGGCGGTTCAGGTGTAATGGGCTTAGAGGCTATTTCAAGAGGGTTTAAGTCTGCTACTGTTATCGAAAAAGATAGAAGAATTGCTCAAATTATAAAAAAAAATTATTTGTCCTTGGGTATTAAACCTGATTTGTACAATATTGATACCCTAAAATTTAAAACTGATAAATTTTATGATGTTGTCTATATTGACCCACCTTATTATGCTGGAGTTTATGAAAAAACTTTAGAAATTGTTCCAGATTTTCGTATTTGCGTTGTTGAACACCCAGAAGATGTTGAAATAAATGGATTCAATCTTTTAAAACAAAAAAAATATGGCGATAAATTTTTGACATTTTTAACTAAAGAATAAAAAAAGACCTCTGAATTTTCAGAGGTCTAAGATTGTTTTAAAGACTTAACGATAAAGCTCTAGGAGCATAAGACATTAAGTCTTTATTTAAAATTTTTAAAAGAACTATTTTACTAATTCTTTGAATTTTTTACCTGCTGAGAAAGCTGGTACAGTTTTAGCAGCGATTTTTAATTCTTTACCAGTTTGAGGGTTTCTACCCATTCTAGCTGCTCTTTTACGTGGTTCGAAAGTACCGAAACCAACTAAAGTAACTTTTTTACCTTTAGCAACTGTTTTTTCAACAGTTTCTAATGTAGCTGCTAATACGTCAGCAACTGCTTTTTGTGATAATTTAGATTTTTTTGCAACTTCTTTTACTAATTCTTCTTTGTTCATTTTTTCCTCCTTATGTATTTGAACAACCGACACCCCAAATTTAATGAACTTGTCATTTTTTAGAATTGATATAGCCATGAGCTATATAAAATCTAGGTTTTGTGTCATGTATAAATTTATTATAGCCATTCCTATTTGATTTGCAAGTATTTTTTTTAAAAATCATGCAAATGTTAAAAAAATTTAAGAAAGCTACTATTTATAATAGTCTTGCTTGATACGAGCAAATTTAATATTTTTATAAAAATATCTAAGAATTTGATAAGCATTATATCCGTTGTTAGCAAGGTTATTAGCCCCATGTTGTGACATTCCTATACCATGACCATTTTTCTTTATACCACTATCGTAAGACGGAACAGACTTTATATAAGGCAAATCTCTTGTCCAAACCTCACTAGCATTTTTTGTGTGTCCACCAGCTGAGGCTGAATAGTATGCAGGAATAATTTTTAGGTCATAGATAATTACAATACCCTCAGAATCTTTTACTGCACGGTTTGTGTTAAGTTTTTCGCTTGTAGCTCCGCCGTAGGCTTGGTCTTCAGGTGTGTCTTTTAGGTCATAACCTTGTGAACCTCTTTTACCAAGATTTGCTAGTGCATAACTTCTTGCTGCGATAGCTTGAGCCTTGTGTGCCTCGTAATTCCAACTAGACGGCATTTCGCACGGTACAACACCTCTTATATAATCTTCTATATTTAATTTATTTATTACATTTAGTTTTCCATTGAGGTTTATTATTCTCAATTCTCCTCTGTACCAACGGTTTTTTGCATTTACAAAACCAGTTGAAGAGGTTGGAATAATTGCAATTTGGTTTGTTTTTAAGTTGTAATAATCGTTGTTGTATTTAAGGGCTATGAGATTTTTATATGCTTTAAATTCATAACTTCTCATTTTATCCATGGTGTACAAAACCTTGTTATTTCTAGCATCTAAGATTTGAGCCTCTGTAGATGCTCCTACTTTTGCAGAAACTACACCAGTTTGTAACCCTATTTTTATTGCAAAAACTGGGTTTTGGACTAAGAATATGAAAAATAACGTTAGTAATAATTTTTTCATCAATATATATTATAGTTCAATTATTTTTTTTAGGAATAAAACAAGAACCATGCTACAATAGATAAAAAGGAATTGAGATGTCTAAATTTTATACAGAAACAAAGACTTTAAGAGTTGATGAACCTTTAGAACTTGATTGCGGAAAAGTTTTAAAGGAGTATGAAATTGCTTACGAAACTTATGGCGAACTAAACGAAGAAAAAGATAATTGTATCTTGCTATTGCATGCTTTGACAGGAGATGCACATGCGGCAGGCTATCACGAGGGTGATACAAAAGCTGGTTGGTGGGATAACATGGTCGGAAGTGGAAAAGCTTTTGATAGTGATAAATATTTTATCGTATGTTCAAATATGTTGGGCGGTTGTAGTGGAACGACTGGACCAAATTCTATTAATCCTGATACAGGAAAACCTTATGGATTAGATTTTCCAGTAATCACTTTTGAAGATGCAGTTAGAGTTCAAAAGAAATTGATAGATTCTTTAGGTGTTAAAAAATTAATTGTTGCAGGAGGTTCAATGGGAGGAATGCAAGCTATTGAATGGTCTGTATCTTATCCAGAAATGGTTAAATCAACTATTGTTATAGCTTCAACTTCAAGACTTTCAGCACAAGCTATTGCTTTTAATGCAGTAGGAAGAAATGCAATTTTGTCAGATAGCAATTTTAATAATGGTAATTATTATGACGGAAAACTTCCAGAAAAAGGCTTGGCTATTGCAAGAATGATAGGTCACATTACGTACTTGTCAGAGGATTCTATGCATAACAAATTTGCAAGAAAATTACAAGATAAAGATAAACTTGATTTTGATTTTAACATTGAATTTCAGGTGGAAAGCTATTTGCAACATCAAGGACAAACTTTTGTAGATAGATTTGATGCAAATAGTTATTTGTATATCACAAAGGCTTGTGATTATTATGATGTAGCCTTAAAATATGGTTCTTTGGAAAAAGCTTTTGAACATGTAAACTCAAAATTTTTAATAATTTCTTTTTCCTCAGACTGGTTGTTCCCATCTTGTCAGGCAAAAGAAATTGTAAATGCTTTGGTAAAAAATGGGAAAGAAGTTTCATATTTAGAAATCCAATCAAATGCTGGACACGATGCGTTTTTATTAGAATTTGAAAAACAAACAAAAGTCGTTAAGAGTTTCTTAAACGCTTGATATTGTTGAATTTTATATTTATGTAACGAAACATTAACGAAAAATTTCATGAATGTTAGAAAGAAAAATTCATGTGGCATATAATGTATATAACTTTATAATTGTCCAATGACGTTATATTAAACCACAATATAACAATACCGTACGGATTCGGTATAAGTGCATTAAGAAAGGAGTTAAATTTATGGCAATTGATTCTAAGATGGGCATTCCCTGAATTATTCCTTTAGGACGATAGTAGAAGTGACTATATCTCGTTCATACGGAGAATAAACGTATGAGAAAGTAATTACAAGGACGTAACAGAAGAAACGAAAAGGAGATCAAATTTATGGCTATTACAATCAACACAAACGTTGCATCGCTAGTTGCTCAAAAATCATTGAACAATGCAACAACAAAAATGAATACTGCAATGGAAAGATTGTCAACAGGTTTGAGAATCAATTCCTCAAAAGATGATGCAGCAGGTAGTGCAGTAGCAACAAAATTAAATTATAAAATCAATTCTCTAGCTGTAGCTGGTGACAATGCTCAAATGGGCTCTTCACTTTTAGATACAGAAGAGGGTACATTAGACGTAATCCAATCAAATATGACACGTATCAGAGATTTGACTGAACAAGCAGCCAATGGTACTTATGGTACAGATGCAATGACAGCAATCAAATCAGAAATTAAAGGTCGTTTAGCTGAAGTTACTCGTATTGCTGGTACAACAGAATTCAACGGTAAAAAATTACTAGACGGTTCAATGGATAATGGTATTAACTTACAAGTTGGTATCACATCAGGTGATGATTCAGTAATCAATTTACAAGGTTCACTATTTGCAGAAGCAACATCAGAATCATTACTAGGTGATTACGCAATTGAAGGCGATGGCAAAGGTAATGTTGTTACATTCTCAGAAGGCGGTACTGACTATGCAAGAATTGGTAACGATTATTACACAGTTGATGGCGATAAAAACTTAACTTATGCTGATCAAGATGCTGCATCAGAAGCTTATGATAAACAAAAAGAAGCTGATGCATTAACAAATTCAACTGATAAATTTGCATTCAAAAATGCTGATGATTCTAAAAATGCAGTAGATAACTTAGACGAAATCTTTAGAAATGATACAACTGCAAGAGCATTCTTAGACAACATCGATAAAGCTTTATCAGATGTAACTGATAGAAAGACAGAAATCGGTGCTGCTCAACAAAGAATTTCTTCTGCAATGGAAGTAACAAATGTTATGTCTACAAACTTAACATCTGCAAAATCATTGATTGAAGACGCTGATATTGCTGAAGAATCTTCTAACTACATTAAGAACCAAATTCTTCAACAAACAGCATCAAGCTTGTTAGCAACTGCAAACCAAAACCCAACAATCGCTTTAAGTTTAATCTAGTTGTCATTGCGAACGAATGTGAAGCAATCCAAATAGATTTTAACGAGATTGCTTCGTCACTACGCTCCTCGCAAAGACAAAAGTAAGCAAAAAATAATTAACCTTTCACAAATACCCTCGCCCCTTTAAGGTGGGAGAGGGTAGGGTGAGGGGGAAGTTATAAAAACCTTTATTTATCGCATTTATACCCCCGTCAAAATATACATTTTATTTTTTTGTTCTCCCCCAAATAGATGAGATTATCTGAATTGTTTTAAAGTTATTTTTCAAACAAACGATAACATGAACAAAAGGTAAACAGAGATGTATTGCGTAAGTATGGATTACGATTCGCAAGACATTCATTTTGCAAACCATAATAGTACACATGAAATTTGAAAGGATTCAAAAATTATGGCAATTACAGTAAACACAAACGTTGCATCATTGATTGCACAAAAATCATTGAACAATGCAACATCAAAAATGAACACAGCGATGGAAAGATTATCAACTGGTTTGAGAATCAATTCATCAAAAGATGATGCAGCTGGTTCAGCAGTATCAACAAAATTAGAATACAAAGTAAGTTCTTTGAATGTAGCTGGTGATAACGCTCAAATGGGTTCATCACTTTTAGATACAGAAGAGGGAACATTAGACGTAATTCAATCAAATATGACTCGTATTAGAGATTTGACTGAACAAGCTGCCAATGGTACTTATGGTACAGATGCTATGACAGCTATTAAATCAGAAATCGCTGGTCGTTTATCAGAAGTAACACGTATCGCAAGCACTACAGAATTTAATGGTAAAAAATTACTAGATGGTTCAATGGATGCTGGTATTAACTTACAAGTTGGTATTACATCAGGCGATGATTCAGTAATCAATTTACAAGGTTCATTATTTGCATCAACAACAGCAGAATCATTACTAGGTGATTATACAATCAAAGGTAATGGTGACGGTAATGCTATTGGAAAAGGTGAAAATCCAACTGCAAATGTAATTACTTTTAATGGTGATGCAAATGCAAGAATTGGTAATGATTACTACAAAGTTGATGGTGATGCAGAAAATGGTAATAAAAAATTAGTATTACTAACAGGTACTGAGTTAAAGACTGCACAAGATAAATATAAAGAAGAATTAGCAAAAGATACACCTGATATTAAGAATTCAAACGAAAAATTCAGTTTCCAAAATGATTCTGTAGCGGATGCTAAAATGAAAAACAATGCAGTAAGCAACTTGGACGAAATCTTTAGAAATGACGCTACAGCTCAAGCATTCTTAGATAATATTGATGTAGCATTAGCAGATGTTATTGATAGAAAAACAGCAATTGGTGCTGCTCAACAAAGAATTGCATCAGCAATGGAAGTAACAAATGTAATGTCAACAAACTTTACATCAGCAAATTCATTGATTAAAGACGCTGATATTGCTGAAGAATCATCAAGCTATATTAAAAACCAAATTCTTCAACAAACAGCATCAAGCTTGTTGGCAACAGCGAACCAAAACCCATCAATTGCGATGAGTTTAGTATAGCGAAATTTCGGACTAGTGAGCGATAGCGAAACTGGGTAAGCGAGTGCGAAATTGACGACAACGAAGTGAAGTCAATGACAGCAACGAGCGAAAAGAAATTTCAAGACAGAATGCGTAAGCCGGTGAGCAGTCAACATGTCATTGCGAGCGAAAGCGAAGCAATCCAAAAATAACTTTGTGATAGGAAATCGTGAGAGGCGAGACGGATTACTCGCCACTCACAATCACAAAAAACAATAATCCAAAAGCCAATCACGGATAGAGTATTTGAAAGGATTCAAAAATAATGGCTATTACAGTAAACACAAACGTTGCATCGTTGATTGCACAAAAATCATTGAACAATGCAACAACAAAAATGAACACAGCGATGGAAAGATTATCAACAGGTTTGAGAATCAATTCATCAAAAGACGATGCAGCTGGTTCAGCAGTATCAACAAAATTAGAGTACAAAGTTAGTTCTTTGAACGTAGCTGGTGATAACGCTCAAATGGGTTCATCACTTTTGGATACTGAAGAAGGCACATTGGATGTAATCCAATCAAATATGACACGTATCAGAGATTTGACTGAACAAGCTGCCAATGGTACTTATGGTACAGATGCAATGACAGCAATTAAATCAGAAATCGCTGGTCGTTTATCAGAAGTAACACGTATTGCAAGCACTACAGAATTTAATGGTAAAAAATTACTAGATGGTTCAATGGATGCTGGTATCAACTTACAAGTTGGTATCACTTCAGGTGACGATTCAGTAATCAATTTACAAGGTTCATTGTTTGCATCAACAACAGCAGAATCATTACTTGGCACATATTCAATCCAAGGTAATGGTGATGGTGCAATAGGACCAAGCCAAAATAAAACTGTAGAAGAAGCAACTGGTAATGTTGTTTTATTCTTAGGTGCAGATAATGAAACTTATGCAAAAATTGGTAATGATTATTTCCATTCAACTGGTACTCCAGAAATTGATGGTGTAACTTATCGTGGATTAGAAACAGTTTCAGCAGAAAAGGCTAAAGAATTAGACACACGTTTCCATGATGAAAATGCTACAAACATTAATAGAACAAATACTAGTGCAAAAGTTATTTTTGGTAATAAACCTGCTGGTTCTACTGATTATACGTACAAAACAACAGATAATTTGGATGCAATCTTCACAAATGACACAACAGCAAGAGCTTTATTAGATAACATTGATAAAGCATTAGCAGATGTAATTGACAGAAAAACAGAAATCGGTGCAGCTCAACAAAGAATAGCATCAGCAATGGAAGTAACAAATGTAATGTCTACAAACTTTACATCATCAAACTCATTAATTAAAGATGCTGATATTGCAGAAGAATCTTCTACATATATTAAGTATCAAATTCTTCAACAAACAGCATCAAGTTTGCTTGCAACAGCAAACCAAAACCCATCAATTGCGATGAGTCTTGTGTAGCTTGAGCCGGTGTGCAGTCTGAAAAGACTTGCAGAAGTGCAAGGCTTTGGAAGACGGAACACTACGAAACCGCCGTTGCGAACGGAGAGAGCGAAGCAATCTTTGATTGCACAGGCGGAAAGACAGCATAAGCCGATGTGAGGTCAACATGTCATTGCGAGCGTAAGCGAAGCAATCCAAAGACAAAACAAAAATTTAACCTTTCACTTAAAATCTCACTCCCTAAAGGTGGGAGAGGGTAGGGTGAGGGGGATGATAAGAAACAAAGGAAACAAAAAGACACTAGAAATACTTATCACAAAAATATATGACAATTAAATAGACAATTGAATACATTGACAACTGAATAGAAAAAAGAAAAGAGGAAAAACTCAAAATCTTGTGAACAAAGAATGAAAAGCATTTGAACAAAATGATTATTGGATTGTCATTGCGAACGATAGTGAAGCAATCCAAAAAATTATTTAATTTAGATTGCTTCGTCATTACATTCCTCGCAATGACGTAGAATATATTCCTCTGACGACGAAAAAAGAAAGGAACTAGAAATTCAAGAAATACTTTAAGGCTGTTACGGTCAATCGAACTAGGCAACAAAAAAGGCAGATTAAGATTAAGAAAAAATATTGACTGTTAGAGTGGAAAAACACAGCAAAAACTAGTAGATAAATAAAGGAATAATTTATTTACACAATCACTAACTAGAAATAGTAGCAAATGGATTAAATTACATTGAAAGGAGATCAATCTTATGGCTATTACAATTAACACAAACGTTGCATCACTTACAGCTCAAAAATCTTTGAACAATGCAACAACAAAAATGAACACAGCAATGGAAAGATTATCAACTGGTTTGAGAATCAATTCCTCTAAAGACGATGCAGCAGGTTCAGCAGTATCAACAAAATTGGAATACAAAGTTAGTTCATTAGCAGTTGCAGAAGACAACGCTCAAATGGGTTCTTCATTACTAGATACTGAAGAAGGTACATTAGACGTTATCCAATCAAACATGACACGTATCAGAGATTTGACTGAACAAGCAGCAAACGGTACTTATGGTACAGACGCAATGACAGCAATTAAATCTGAAATTGCAGGTCGTCTTGCTGAAGTAACACGTATCGCAAGCACAACTGAATTCAATGGTAAAAAATTACTAGACGGTTCAATGGATAATGGTGTTAACCTACAAGTTGGTATCACATCAGGCGACGAAGCTGTAATTAATTTACAAGGTTCATTATTTGCAGAAGCAACAGCTGAATCATTACTAGGCGATTATTCAATCAAAGGTAATGGTGACGGACAAAATGTTGCTGCAGGTGAAAACCCAACTGCAAATGTAGTTGAATTTAATGGTCAAGTAAGAATTGGTAATACTTACTTTGACAACGCTGGTGGTAAATTAACTGTTGCCGATGACCAAGAAGCCGCTAAAACTGCTTATGAAGCTGCAAAAAAAGCAGGTACTTTGAAAAATTCAAATACTGAATTCCACTTTGAAAATGATAATGTAGATGCTGAACTTAAGAAAAATGCAGTTTCAAACTTAGATGCTATCTTTACAAATGACGTAACAGCAAGAGCATTCTTAGACAATATCGACAAATCTTTGAATGATGTTACTGCAAGAAAGACAGAAATCGGTGCTGCTCAACAAAGAGTTTCATCAGCAATGGAAGTTACTAACGTAATGTCAACTAACTTAACAGCTGCAAACTCATTGATTAAAGACGCAGACATCGCTGAAGAATCTTCTAACTACATTAAGAACCAAATTCTTCAACAAACAGCATCAAGCTTGTTAGCAACTGCAAACCAAAACCCAACAATCGCTTTAAGTTTAATCTAGTTGTCATTGCGAACGAATGTGAAGCAATCCAAATAGATTTTAACGAGATTGCTTCGTCACTACGCTCCTCGCAAAGACAAAAGTAAGCGAAAAGTAATTAACCTTTCACTTAAACCCTCGCCCCCTTAAAAGGTGGGAGAGGGTAGGGTGAGGGGGTTAACCGAAACGCAGATGTCATGCTGAACTCGTTTCAGCATCTGACAAAATTTAGATACTGAAACGAGTTCAGATGATCTAAACTAATAAAACTTAATACGATTGTTGGTGTAGATTATTAAAGGATTAATAACTAAACTTAATCTAATAGCCATAGTGATTGCCGTGTTGGTTGTTACTAGGCGGCCAACATGGCACACTAAGCAAAATTTGAGTAAGATTATTTATAATCGAAAAGAAACCCTCAGTATTAACTGAGGGTTTCTTTTTATCTTTAAATTTTTATTATGCAAACAGGTCAAGTCTTTTTTGTTGTTCTGTCATTTCTTTAGAACCGGTATTTTTAGCATTTGCTCTTCCTGCTTCTTCAGGAGTTTCGCCCATTTCACGTGGTCTTGCACTATTTCCTCTTGCTGGTGCTGTCGTATATGTGTTTCTACCAGTTTTCATGACATCTTCTGGTTTTTCACCCATTTCACGTGGTCTATAATTATCGCCACCATTTCGTTGAGCTTGTTGATACTTTTGAGCTTTTGCTACATCAGCTGGAGTTTCGCCCATTTCTCTTCTATACGTACTACCATAAGATTGAATACCTGTAAACATAACCTAGTTCTCCTTATATTAATTTTCTACACAAATATACATGAATAATTTTCACTACACACTTATGTATTATATAAGTCCTCTAAACCATGATAATTGCTCATGTTGAGGTAATTTGTTAAGATATGTTAATAGTTCCAAGAGATTGCTTCGCCGTTTCACCACCTGTGCAATCAGAGATTGCTACGCTTCGCAACGGTGGTATCGTAGTGTTGCTCTGCTTGTCTTTGCCTACGCAAAGCCAATACCAGCAACACCGGCTTACGCATTATTTGATAGCAAAAGTCACATTAGCTACAGCAGTAACTTTCTTTTCGATTGAAGACAAGTCGTTATAGCCTGAATCACTTACGTCATTTGAGTCAACTGGTGTAATTTGGAATACACCCATTCTTGCAGAACGGATTTTGCCTAATCTATTATGATTTGATTTCAACATTGATTTTGCTCTATTTCTTGCATCTTTTGTTGCTTTTTCTAGTAAAGTAACTTTCAAGTCTGCAAGTTTTGAATAATGGTATTGTGGTTGTTCATCACTTGAAATATTCAAGCCTTGTTCAAGTAAAACTTCGTAGTTTTTTGTTAATTCATCAATTTTTGCTACATCGTCTGATGAAACTTTAATTGGTTGAATATAGTTATAATAATCAACTACGTTTGTTTGATAACCATTAACTGGGTTTGTTTTATATGTTTCGTATCCATTAGCTAATTTGATTTCAATTTGGTCTTCTGTAAAACCTTGTGAAATTAAATATTTTTTTACTGTTGGAAGTTGCGATTTCACAATTTTATATGCTTGAGTTTTTGTTGGAGCTTTTGCTTTTATTGAAAAAGTCCAATTTGCAGAATCTGATTTAACAATTTCGTAAGCTGAACCTGTTACAGAAATATTATCTTTTGAAAGATTTGTTGTTGATACAACTGCTGCAAAAATTATACCTATAGCTAGGCAAATGCCTAGTATAGCAATTTGTAAATCTTTAAATTTTTCATATAAATTTTCTGGCATTTTAAAGTTCATTTTATTTTCTCCTTAAAGTTATTTAATTTTCTTTAATGATGACACAAAGTTATTTGTTTGTATGTCACCGTCAACTTTTGTTAAGAATACTTGTGCTGTTGCCTCGCCTGTTTCAAGTTCAGGAAGTTGTGATAATTCTGCTGCATAATAGCTTACTTGTTCTTTTGAATTGAATGGCATTTGATGAGCAAGTGTTTCAAGTGATAATCTTCTCAAGAAACCTGTAAAGCCTTTACGTTTGTTGCTGAATTTTGTATAAATTCTCAAGGATGCATCCATATTTTCAAGGTTTAATTGACCAATAATAAATGCACTCAACTGAGGTGAAGATGATTTAATCATCATTCTTTCAGCAATATTGTTTTTTATCACAATAGTACCGTTAATCTTTTTGAATGTACCCTCTGGAACGTTAACAATGTCTAAAATTGTTGTTGGACTTACCATTACGATAGGGTTTCTAAAGATGGCTGCTACATTCAAAATATATTGTACAAGTCCAAGTTTTGCAATTGAACCATTGTTTATTGCAAATCTGATTTGTCCATTTAATTTCATATCTTTATCTGTATAAAATTCAAGCAACGCACTTGCTTTACCAGAAATTTCTTTTGGCAAGTTTAAGGTTGATGAGGCAATAGCATCTGAATCAACGTCTTTTGCACCTAATCTTACTGAATATTTTTGTTTTGCTAAATCGCAATAAACTTTTAGTGTTGAAATACCGTCTGCAAAATCAAACTTATTAGATTTTATTTCTAAAATTCCTTTTGGTGTCAAAGTTAGATTTGCATGTAAATTACCAAAGTTTAAAAGTTTGTAATGACCTTTATTAACGTGGAATTTACAGCTCTTGATTGCAACTAAATTTGGCATAAATGCGATTTGTTCTACATCGTTTGAATTTGTTGTTGCTTCAGAAGCTTTTTCAACTTCAAAATATTTTGTAGGAACGTCACTTCTTGTAATTTTTAATTGTGCAAGTCTTTGTTCTCTTAGTTTTATTTGTTCTGGAGTTAGTGGTGGTCTTGGTGCAAAACTTTGCATTACTCTATCAATATCAAGTTCATCAAATGTCATATCAACATTTTGAACAATGATAGGGAACAACATTCTGTTTTGAATAATACCGTCAAGTTTATATTTTGCACGACGAATAGAACCCTCAGATTTGATATGAACATAATCTCTATCAGAAACAATATCAGCATTTCTAATAAACAATCCTGTTCCAACAACAATTACTCTTGAGAAGTTTATGTCAGAATCGATATATGGATTATTTTTATCGTGATTAATGTATTTTAATTTACCTTTGAATGTTCCTCGTTTAAACAAGTTTTGGTTTACAAGTACATTGAAAAATTCGCTCGGTAAAACTTCTGGAATATCAAATGCCAATTCATTTATAGCTCCAGTTACTATATTAATCTTACTTTTTATTGATACAAGTGGTTTAGACATTGGTCTTCCACCCTCTGCAATAGTATCAGAGATATAGTAATTTAAGTGTTCAATTTCAAGGTCTTGACCTTTCATAATAAGTTTTATACCCAAGGCTCTGTCAAATTTATTAGAACTAATTGAAGATTTTTCTATCAACAAATCTGAACCTTTTGGAATCTTTGCACCACCTGCAACTACAACTTTTCCGCTAATATCGTAGTCAACACGTAGAGCAAATTTTGATAATCCTACAAGATTTAATTTACAACCAGCGATTTTTGATACATATCTTGCAAATTCATCTTCTGCAACACCAGTTACTGCAAGAACTGTATCTGCTGTCTTCATATAGTTTTTAACTGTTCCTGAAATATCGATATTGTTTGCTTTTCTTGAACCATAAAAGCCTTTAATATCTTTAATCTCAATATTTTTAGGGTCAATTTTAATAAGCCCTTTTGTTACTGTGAAAGGTAAATTTGCAACAGGTATTAATTTTGCATTAATCTTATTAACGTTGATATTACCTTGTATACCTTTGTTTGAAAGGTTAAGGTTAAAGTTAAACGAGCCGTTTAAATCTTTAAAGCATGCCAAAACTTCTTTTCCGTTTGGAATTATTAAGTTTGAATCAAGTGCCTGTTTTACGTTATTAACATTGAAATTTTTAGAGGTTACATCAAAAGTATATTTATTGTTTTTATCGATGTATCCATCTACTGCAACCATTGATTTGTCAACGATAAATCTGAAATCATCAACAACCAATTTTTTGTCCTTAATATAAACTCTATCAAAATCTCTGAACATTAATCTAAAACGTTGGTTATCGTATTCAATATCAGTTAAGATTTTGAAGTGTACATATTTTGGTTCTTTTTCTTTTGTTATTTCTAAATCCTTGGCTAAAACCTTTACCAATACTCTATTATCAGGTCTATAAAGTATCATACATTTTTTCAAATATAAAATAGAATTAAACCAATAAATCTCGTATTCAGATGGTTTTTGTTCTTCGCCCTCTTTTAAAGTTAATGTTTGTAATTTGTTTACATCAGCAAAAATATCGTCTGCACCAAGTTTGTTTAATACAATTTGTTTCAAAAGAATTTTGCTAAATGAAACACTACTATCTAATTTTTTAATACTTAAAAGAGTTTCACCGTTTTTTGTTAATAAAATTTCATCAGCTGTAAACTCGATATTAGGATTGAATGCAGTTTTTAAAATAGGTTTTTCAACTATTAATTCTGCACCAACTTCTTTTTTTACAGTTTCTTTAACATAATCTAAAAATT
>ERZ808278.557-NODE-557-length-22895-cov-4.652846_pt1 | contig 22895 bp, 17 predicted proteins | sample MGYA00521239_ERZ808278 | MGnify/ENA primary metagenome ERZ808278 (study PRJEB31516, sample SAMN03275600) | gut metagenome | biome: mammalia-associated habitat; material: feces | host: Papio cynocephalus | place: Kenya | collected 2012-07-17 ... | reverse complement strand
TACAAATTACGTTGGAAAGTTTTAGGATAAAGTAACCATGTTTATGCCAAGTCATTCTGATGTTTCAATTTAATCTTAAGAATGTCGAGTAGTTCTTCTTGGTTTACAGAATTCAACTGTACTAACATTGGGCAGAATTCTTCTAAAATCTTGACACTGCCATCCTCATCGGCATCGTTTAAACTGGTAATTTGTAATTTTACACATTCAGTTAAAGCAATATCCATTTGTGGGGTGCCGTCTGCTGAAGCACCACGTAATATGTAATCACAGCTTACATGAAAATATTCCGACATTTTTGCGATAACATCGCCTGTTGGAATAACCATGTTCTGTTCGACGCGACTAATGTTTGAGCCATGTAAGCCAACAATATCACCGAGCGCCTGTTGTGTTAAGTGAGCATTTTTGCGTAAAGCTTTAATGCGTTCCCCAATACTTTTCATAGTATCCACCTCCTATGTAGAAAAAAAGGCGTAACAATATCCTTTTTATCAATACTACCACAGAATCATATATCCGACAAGAATGAAACCTTATTTTATGTATACTTATGCATTCAAAATAGAAATTATAAATAACACACCAGAAAACTTTATCATATAATAAACACAAAGCATTCTGGTGTGAATTTAAATTACATATTTATATTTTTTCGTTTTAATCGCCTATTCATAAATTCATCTAATAAGAAAGCAATTACGGCAACAATAGGAACACCGAGGAACATGCCCAGGACTCCAAAGTAGGCGCCACCAACTGTAATTGCAAAGATAACCCATATAGGTTTTAAACCCGTTGATTCGCCAAGGATTTTAGGTCCTAGATATAGCCCGTCAAACTGTTGTAGTACAAAAATTAGGACACCGAATATAATTGCCTGAACAGGGTCTAATAATAAGAAAATAACAATGCCAGGGACAGCACCAATAAATGGACCAAAGTAAGGGATCATATTCGTAATTCCAACTATTGTACTAAGTAGAACCGCATAAGGAAGTCTCAGTATTGACATAAGCACAAAACAAATGATTCCTATAATAAGAGAATCAATTAATTTACCAAAGATAAAACCACTGAAAATAGCATTGCATTTTGAAGTCGTACTGCAAAAATAATTGGCATTATCCTTAGATAAGATTGAATATACAAAACGTTTGGCATTTTTAATTAAAAGCTCTTTATCAATTAGAATATAAGCTGAGATTACTAAGGCTAGTATAATATTAATCAGCGTCTTTAAAATTGATACAGAAATATTAAAAATTAATGGTATTCCATTGGTCACCATGTTAGTTCCGAAATCAAGTAATCTAGGTTTCAGTTCATTAATTTTTTCTTGTACGAAAGCAACATCTAAATTAGGATAACGTTCCTGAAAACTGTTTAGATAATCGTACGCCGCATTGTACATATCTGGTACTCTATCTGTAAGGTCTTGTATACTGGTTGCAAACTGAGGAACAATGTAAATCATAATTACAACGATAATACTGAGTGCAATTATATAAGAAAACAGAATAGACAAGGCGTGTCGGTAGGAGTCTTTTAGTTTTTTCTTAACAAATATCTTTTCTAATACATGGTCAAGCCGCTTTACAAGTGGGTTTAATACATATGCTATAAAGAACCCAATAAAGAATGGAGACAGTACGTGTAAGACGTTAGAAACTGTCTGTTTCGTTTCTGTCCAATTTAAGATACTGTAAATCAGGACAGTTCCAATAAAAATGACAAATAGTGAATAAATACAGATGGTAAAATACTTTGAATTGGTCTCAAAGATATTTCGTTTTTCTCTATCACGAGGGAGTTTTGATTTATTGTCAGGCATTCGTAAGTATTCCTTTCTATGTTGTTTTATTATCCATTAAAATAGCAAAATCAGTTAATATATAATTATTATAGACATAAAAAAAGAGTAAATCAATAAATATAAAATTTTTTTTAAAAAAGGGCTTGCATTTTTAGTTTTAATCATATATAATCATATTTGCGTTAAGGCAATAAAGTTAAGTAATAAGAACTTAATTTTAACTAAATAATATGCGCTTCTAGCTCAGTTGGTAGAGCACCTGACTCTTAATCAGGGTGTCCAGGGTTCGAACCCCTGGAGGCGCACTTGAAGGTCCTTGTTTGGCGAACATATGAGTCGTTGGGTAAGGGCTTTTTGTTTGCCAGGGAGATCGAACATAAATTCGATAAAATTGTTTCATCGAAAAAACATTTTGTGGTATACTAGTACGAGAGCAAAAAATCGGAGGAAGAACTATGAACAAAGATCCTTTCGTGTCACCGGCACTTAAGTGGGTGGGAGGAAAAAGACAATTACTAAAAGATATAAAGCCGTTGATACCGGAAGACTTTACAATGTATTATGAGCCTTTTTTTGGTGGAGGTGCGGTTTTATTTGAGACGCAGCCAGCAAAGGCAGTTATAAATGATGCTAATGAAGAACTTATGAATGTTTATCGTACAATTCGTGATGATTGTGACCATTTAATAGAACTTTTAATAGAACATAACGAGAAAAACACGGCAGAGTATTATTATGAAGTCAGAGGTTTTGATCGTGATCAGAAACTTTATGCAAACATGTCTTCAACGGAGCGTGCAGCACGAATTGTTTATCTCAATAAAACCTGCTATAACGGTTTGTTTCGTGTTAACCAGTCTGGTCAGTTCAATGCGCCTTATGGAAAGTATAAGAACCCTAATATCGTAAATGAAGAAACGTTGCGTGCTATTTCCAATTATCTGTCTAAGGGCAAAATCGAAATAAAATCAGGTGACTACAAAGATGCTATTAAGGGCGCGAGAAAGGGTGCATTTGTGTATCTAGATCCTCCATATCATCCAATTTCTTATTCAAGTTCATTCACAGGATATACGAATAATGGGTTCGGTATTAAGGAACAGCAAGAGCTAAAGGCACAGTGCGACAAATTGACTAGCAAGGGTGTTAGATTTTTGCTTTCCAATTCTTATTGTGAGTTTATAACTGACTTATATGAAGAATATAATATAAAACAGGTATCCGCGAAACGAGCAATTAATTCCAAGGCAGATAAGCGTGGTGAAGTTGGGGAGGTATTAATAGCAAATTATGAAATCCAGTAGTGCATCTAATGAGACAGAATCTGTTACGTTAAATGACAAGGCATGGGATTCCATATTTGAACGTTACAATATTGTGGAGCAGGTACAAAAAGATGGTGTGTTTCACATTACAGCTTATCAGATCAAGGAATTCCGAGAACCAAGACTGATGACCAAATTCGATACAAAAGAATCGGTTCCAAAGGCATTTGGTAAAGGAAGAGAGAAAATGTCGATCTTGCCAGATAGCAGAGGAAGTTATGTAATCGGTTATTTTAATACGTATTTAGAATTTCCAGAGATGGAAAGACGAATAAGACATGTTGATTTCCCGAATTATTTACAGACTATTAGCAAAACGAATATTAATAGTGAGGCAAACGTAATTAATGTTTTAGGAATAACCAATATCTTGGAAGACTTTCTATCAGAAAGTAGACTTGTACAGACAATTAGTGGTAGAATGAAGTCGGGAATATTTGACTTTGCTATTCATGACAGTAGGAATGGGGAACTACATAATATTGCTGTAAAGAATGCTCAGATAGAGATTGATGCAGGGTTTGAGAATGAAAACTGCGTGTGTATTATGGAAGCAAAAAATGTTGTGCATAAGGACTTTATTGTCAGACAGCTTTATTATCCATTTCGTTGCTGGGTAGATAAGATAGGGAAGCCTGTTCGAACTGTTTTTATGGTTTATAGTAATAATGTTTTTAGGTTATTAGAATATGAGTTTACAACAATAGGCTGTTATAGTTCCATAAAGTTTATAAAGCAGAAGAATTACAGTTTTGAAGATGTGGATATTAAATATTCAGATTTGATGGAATGCTATAAGAAGACAAGGGCAATAGAAGAACCAAGGGACATTCCGTTTATTCAGGCTGATAGTTTTAATACGGTAATCTCATTATTAGAGCTTGTTAAGGAAGATGCAAAGTCTATTAATGAGTTATCTGAAGCAATTGGATTTGCTACGAGACAAGGGGATTATTACTATAATGCGGCAAGGTACTTAGGGTTAGCGAAAAAGTGTAGGGATACGGACGGAATAGTAAGAGTGAGGTTATCCGATTTGGGAGTATCTGTAATGAAACTTCCTTACAAAGAACGACAATTAAAATATATAAAGCTTATGTTTGAGCATGAGATTTTTAGAGTAACCTTTTTTGCATCCACAGTATCTGCAAGAATTGTAGATAAAAAATTTATTTGTGAAAAGATGATTGAGCTAAATCTTTGTGGACCGAGTCTGGTTGGACGGCGTGCATCAACAGTTATGGGATGGCTTAAATGGATTTTTTCAATTATAAATGAGTAAGAGTGGTTGCAGAGATGCAACCTTTTTTAACTAATAAGAAAACCAATGGAGGCATCAGAATGATTCATGTTTATTATGGAGACGGAAAAGGAAAGACAACAGCGGCCACAGGATTAGCAGTAAGGGCCGCAGGGGCAGGTATGAAGGTTTATGTTGTTCGTTTTATGAAGACGGATAATTCAGGAGAAGTAAACTCTCTGCAGCAGCTAAATAATGTAACAGTGGAACTGGTGACCAAAAGCTTTGGTTTTACATTTAATATGACAGAGGAACAGAAAAAAGAAGCGAAAGCATTTTATACAGAAATGCTTCGTAATGCAATTGCGAAAGAGAATTTAGAAAATTACGATATGATTGTAATGGATGAGGCAAATATTGTTTATGGGTGTGAGCTTATTGAGAAAGAGGAATTAATTGCTTTCTTAAAGGAGTATGGGCAAAAGAAAGAAATTGTCATAACTGGAGCAACCAGACAAGAAGACATTATTGAGCTTGCAGACTATGTAACAGAGATAAAAAAAATAAAGCATCCTTACGACAGAGGTGTAGATGCTCGTAAGGGAATAGAGTTTTAACTAGTAGAATTAGGAAAAAGGAAGGAACCAGGAGAACATGACACAGGGAGAAATGATACAAGGTGTATTTACACAAGTAAAAAAAGTAATCAGGGGAAAAGAAGATGTAATCGAGAAAACACTAATGGCTTTTCTGGCACAGGGGCATATTCTTATAGAGGATATCCCTGGTGTAGGAAAGACAACATTGGCAGTTGCTTTCTCAAAAGCATTAAATCTTGATAATAGAAGAATGCAGTTTACGCCAGATGTATTGCCAAGTGATGTTATTGGTTTTCATATATTAAATCAGGAAAAGCAGATGGAATATCGTGCAGGAGCCATTTTTACCAATGTATTTCTGGCAGATGAGATTAATCGAACCTCTTCCAAGACCCAGTCTGCATTATTAGAGGTTATGGAAGAAGGAAAGGTAACTGTGGATGGTGTGACGAGAATGGTTCCAGATCCATTTATCGTGATTGCGACGCAGAATCCAGTTGGCTCTTCAGGAACACAAAGATTACCTGAATCCCAGCTAGATCGTTTTATGGTTCGCCTTTCAATGGGATATCCAGATATTACAAGTGAGATAGCAATGCTTAAGTCTAAGGAACACAGTAATCCAATGAAAACTGTTGAAGGTGTAATGAGTATAGATGATTTAAAGAACATGCAAAGGCAGTGTGAGGACGTGTATGTACACGATACCATTTATCAATATATCGTTGATACTGTAATTGCAACAAGAAATAATAAGTGGCTCGAACTTGGGACAAGTCCTAGAGGTACAATTGCCCTAACGCAGATGGCGAAAGCATGTGCTTTTGTAAAAGGAAGAGATTATGTAATTCCCCAAGATGTTCAATTTGTATACAAAGATGTAATCTGTCATAGACTTGTTTTGAATACGAATGCAAAGATTGCACAGGTTACAGAACAGAGAATTGCAGATGATATACTAACTACAATTCCTGCACCTAGAGTTGGGTAAGGAGGGAGTGATTTGTTTTATTTGATTCTCTATGTAGTACTTGGAATACTGGGTGTAATTTTTGCAATTCTTTATACAAATTACTCTGTAGCAATATTTGTAGGTGTACTTATTCTGTTTCCGTTATTCAGTTACATACTTAACATAATCGCATGTATTATGTTGAAGATTGATATTCAGAATGAGCAAGAGCAGATATACCAGGAAGAAGAATTTAAAGTTCAGATACATATTAAGAATAGGAGCGTTCTTCCTATTATAAATGGAGTTTTGCGATATTCTTATGGATATAACATTGGAAGTAAGGAGAGAAAAAAACTCAAATTTAGCATAAAGGCAAGAGGTGAGACTATACACACACTGCACTTAAGGGGGGAATATTGTGGAAGTATTTCGTTCAGGTTTTATAGACTTTCAGTATGGGAGTACTTTCATGTATTCGTATTTTCAAAATTCATGAAGGAAAGTTGTGAACAGGTTATTTACCCTAAGTTGCAAACGAGAAATCTAGATGTAAAAAATACTACGACCTTTTACAACGATGAATATGATGAGTTCTATGAGGATCATCCTGGCAATGACCCATCAGAAGTTTATGAGATTCGGGATTACAGAGAGGGAGATAAGCTGCAGCGTATTCATTGGAAGCTTAGTTCTAAGAGAGAACGCTACATGGTAAAGGAATATAGTGATCCGATTATAATAGATGCAGTAATTATTTGTGATAATAGCTGTACTTATGAAGGAATGGAACGTGTGAAACGATGGAGCGACTTGCTAGAAAAAACAATACAGGCTAGTTATTCCTTGTTACTAAATAAGGTGAACCATTATGTATATTGGTTTGATGAGGAACAGTCAGTTGGTGAAAGGATGGAAGTAAGAAATGAACAGGACTTTCATACATGTATAATTAGGCTGTTACAATGTAAACCCAATAAGAATCCACAGGCATATGTGAAGTATCTGATACATTCAGAAGAAATCAAAACGTATGCAAATGTTTTTTACGTTGGAGAGGAAAATCAAGAACTGCTTGAGGAAAAAGGTATAAGCATAAAGGTGGTGGATTAAGGTGGGACATAAAAAAACAAAAACAGGAATTAGTTTTTATTGTGAAGAGCAAGGAATTAAAAAGCCATCTGTTTGGAATGAAATATTGGACTACATATTAGAATGCACTTGCATGGTATTAATGTTATATGGGGCTATATGTGGACTTTTTGCCAGTTGCAATATACCCCAGCAAAGAAAACTCATACTATTCTGTATGCTTATCTTGACGGGGATAACATTTGCTGTGTTAGAGTATAGGAAACGTCCAATTTTTCTGATTGTATACATGGTAGGATGTGCATTTATATTATTCATCTTTGTAAGGATTAACTGGGTTGCAATAAAGTATTTTGCATCCTATTATGTTGCGTTTATAAATAAATATTTTGGAACAAATCTGGTTGTAAAAGTTCCTGCTGAAGAAGAAATAATTAGTCAATCGACAGGTTTATTTGTTTTTCAGCTATTTCTTAGCTGGATTGTTATTTTCATGACAGCACTTTTTAGAAAAATTTATAAAAAGTCATTAATAGCTTTAATTTCTCCAATATTAGTATTTTCGCTTACTTTTATAGTAGGATTAATACCAGAGTCACAATATTTATTCGCATTTCTAATTGGATTTCTGCCATTATCTATTAATAGTAAAGTGAAAGATAAGAAGTTGGGGATTCAAGCCAAACTGACAACTCTAGTAAGTGCAGGAATACTAATGTTTATCTGCGTATGTTTATTGCCGCAAGCAGTATATCAAAAACATTTTGATTCCATGGTTTCCATAAAAAGAGATATCCAAGATATAAAAAGCAGCCAAATTATAAAGGATATAAGCTACTACCTTTCTGATAGAGGTGGCTTGTCTGGAAAACTGTTTACGACTGGATATGGTGGAATGAATAATGGACAGCTTGGGACAAAGGATAAGATAAAGTTTGATAAGAAGACAGATTTCGTTCTTACTACGACTTTAGCAGAATTACAAAAGCATGATTACGAAGTATACCTGCGAAGTTATGTAGGTTCAAATTATAGTAACAGATTGTGGGGGGATTTGGATAAGCAACAACAGAAGGAGTATAGTAAATTAACAAAGGAGTATGATTATAACTTTGAAAATCTTTTAAGTGATATGCTAAAACTAAGAAACTTGTATAGGAATGATTCTTATGATGATTCAAAGTCACAAGATTATGTACTCTTCAATATAAAGAAGGAAGATATCGGAAGAAAGCATATGTTGCTCCCTTATGCAGTAAATGATGATGTAAGGGAAAAGAATGGTTTACTATATGGGAAAAATGCCAAAGGCAAAAAGGTCTATTCTGAAGAGGTAAATAAATTAGGAATATTAGCATCTTATCAAGATAGTTATTTTGATTCTGGCTATGTAAATAATCAGAAGCTTTATGATGTATTAAAGGATTTAATGTTTCAGTACGCCAATGTTTTACATGATCCAAATTCCGAATCAGATACAAATTCCTATCTAGATAATAAGTTTTATAGAGAACTTGAAAAGTATGCACAAAAAGAAACGAGTTATCGTAAGTTTGTATACGATACCTACACAAAAGTACCAGAAAATATTGCTCCCAAACTAAGGGAACAACTAAAAAAACAAACGTTTTCTCTAAATGAATTTGACTTAGGAAATATTAAGTTTAATAAAAATTTTGCAGATTTTTACAATGATGATTTAGTTTACGCAGAAGTATGGTGGTGTCAGACATTCTTAGAACAGTATGCTAAGTATTCATTAGAACCTGGACAAACTCCCGATAATAAGGATTTTGTGGACTATTTCCTATTTGAAAATCAGAAAGGATATTGTACATACTTTGCAACGGCAGCAACGCTTTTTCTTCGATTGCAGGGGCTTCCAACAAGATACGTAGAAGGATATAAGGTAACTTATGAGGATTTTGCCCATAAGGGAAAGAAGGTTACCTTAGATGGACAAAAGGCTTATCAGCTAAACGTTACAGATGAGGCAGCACATGCATGGATTGAGGTTTATGTAAATGGGTGTGGATGGATTCCGTTTGATGTGACACCTGGCAGGGGAACAGAAGGAGTGGCAAATGAAAGTGCAGATGATAATAACACAGCAACAACAATAACACCACCTTCACCAAAAGTTTCAGTAACCCAACCAACTAAATCACCAGCAGTAACTGCGAATTCACCAGTACCATCAAGTGCCACAATAAAGGAAAAGAATACAGCAAATACTAAAAAAATTAATTCCAGATCTAAGGACATTATTATAGTAGTACTTTTGATTCTAATTCTGGTGGCAGCGGTATTAATACGAAGGTGGATAATAAAAAGAACAAAATATAAAAAGGAATTTCAGTCCGATAATAACAAAAGAGTAAAATATTATTATCAAGAGTTGGACAGTATAACAAGAGTATATTGCAAGAGGTATAGCAAGGGTGAGATAAGAGACAACATTCAAGCAATAGCAGCAGACTTTGATGATATTTCAGAAGAGGAACTAAGTGAGTTTATTACCATAGTTGAGAAGGCCACGTTTGGTGGTAAACCAGTTTCTGATTACGAATGCATGAAGTGTAAAGTGCTGTATCAGAATGTGAGAAAGGAATTATATGATAAAGCTTCCATAGTAAAAAAAATATATTATGAAGTTTATAGGGTATTTTAACATATAAACAGGAATGGATTTTTTTAGAATAGTATTGTATAATAAATTCGGTTTATATGGAAAGAAAAGTTACTAGGGAAGTTTGATAGGAGGAAATCAACTATGAGTAATATTGAAACAATGTCAGTAAATGCAATTCGTGTCCTTTCAGCAGATGCAATACAAAAGGCAAATTCAGGACATCCAGGTCTTCCACTAGGCTGTGCCAGTGTAGGATACGAGTTATGGGCAAAACATATGAAACATAATCCAGCCAATCCACAATGGGCTAATCGTGATCGTTTTATTTTATCAGGTGGACATGGTTCTGCCTTATTATATTCCTTGTTACATTTATTCGGTTATGGTAACCTTTCAAAAGAGGATTTGGCACAATTCAGACAGTTAGATTCACTTACACCAGGTCATCCAGAGTATGGTCATACAGTTGGGGTTGAAGCAACAACAGGACCACTTGGTGCTGGTATGGGTATGGCTGTTGGTATGGCAATGGCTGAGGCACATTTAGCAGCGCGTTTTAATAAAGATGGTTATGATGTAGTAGATCATTATACATTTGCACTTGGTGGCGACGGATGTATGATGGAAGGTATTTCTTCTGAAGCATTTTCCCTTGCTGGAACATTAGGACTTGGTAAGTTAATTATCATCTATGATTCCAACAGAATTTCCATTGAAGGTAATACGGACATCGCGTTTACAGAAGACGTACAAAAACGTATGGAGGCATTTGGCTTCCAGACATTGGTGGTAGAGGACGGCAACAACTTAGAAGAGATCGGTAAAGCAATTGAAGCTGCAAAAGCAGATACAACAAGACCATCCTTTATTACTGTTAAGACAGAAATCGGTTATGGTTGTCCTGCAAAACAAGGTAAAGCTAGTGCACATGGCGAACCTTTAGGAGCTGACAACATTACAGCATTAAAAGAAAATTTAGAGTGGCCATCACAAGAGCCATTTTATGTACCTGATGAGGTATATGCACACTACAAAGAAATCACAGAAGGTTTAGCAAAGGATGAAGAAGAATGGAATGCTATGTTTGCTAAATACTGTGAAGCTTATCCTGAGATGAAGAAGTTATGGGATGAGATGCATTCTGATGTAGATGCACAGGCACTATTAGAGAACGAAGAGTTCTGGAAGTTTGAAGATAAACCAGAAGCAACTAGAAACTTATCTGGAATGGTTATTAACCGTTTAAAAGATATAGTTCCTGGATTAATTGGTGGTGCAGCAGATTTAGCTCCATCCACTAAGACATATATGAAAGACATGGGAGATTTCTCAAAAGATAACTACGCAGGTCGTAACTTACACTTTGGTGTACGTGAGTTGGCTATGACTGCAATTGGTAATGGTATTATGTTACATGGAGGTTTACGTTCATTCGTATCTACTTTCTTTGTATTCAGTGATTATGTAAAACCAATGGCTAGATTGTCTGCACTTATGAATAACCCATTAACATTTGTCCTAACTCATGATAGCATTGGAGTTGGAGAAGACGGACCAACGCATGAACCGATTGAGCAGTTGGCAATGTTACGTGCAATGCCTAACTTTACTGTATATCGTCCAGCTGATGCAACTGAAACAATTGCAGCTTGGTACTATGCAATTACTTCTAAAAAAACACCAACTGCATTAGTTTTAACTCGTCAGAACTTACCTCAGTTAGCTGGTTCAAGCAAGGAGGCATTAAAGGGTGGATACGTTATTGCAGACTCATCTAAAGAAACACCAGATGCAATCTTAATTGCAAGTGGATCTGAAGTTTCCTTAGCAATCAGTGCAAAAGAAGAACTTGCAAAAGACAATATCGATGTTCGTGTTGTAAGTATGCCATCTATGGATGTATTCGAGCAGCAGTCTAAAGAATACAAAGACAGTGTATTACCACTATCTTGTAGAAAGAGAGTTGCAATTGAGGCACTTTCCGACTTTGGATGGGGTAAATATGTAGGTTTAGACGGAGCATATGTAACAATGAAATCCTTTGGAGCAAGTGCACCAGCAAACAAACTTTTTGAGAAATTTGGCTTCACAACTGAGAATGTTGTAAATACTGTTAAAGGTATTTTATAATCATTTGGTTTATCTTCTGTTTTTTCTGTGAAGTCTATAAAGTTTTTATTAACAATTTAAATGTTCAATTTTCCGTAACATTTTTATGGTAAAATGGATTTAGAAATTGAGTAGAAAAACCATGTAAACACACAGAGAAGTATAGGAGAGGATATATGGAGTTACCAATTTATTATGATGAGGCAGAAGAGTGGAAAAGTGCGTTATTCCTGTATAATTCTGCTTTACGTGAAATCAATACAAAGCTTGAAATTCTTAATGATGAATTCAAGTTAGCGCACAGTTATAATCCGATAGAACACATTACCTCTAGGGTAAAATCACCAGAAAGTATTGCAAAGAAAATTCGTCATAAAAATAAAGAACTTACGGTTGAAAACATCGTTAAATATGTAAATGATGTTGCAGGAATTCGAGTTATCTGTTCTTTTACATCAGATATATACAGGCTTGCAGATGCAATTGCCAATCAAAACGATGTTAAGGTTTTAAAAGTAAAGGATTATATAACCAATCCGAAGGAAAATGGGTATAAGAGCTATCATATGATTGTCACCGTTCCTATTTTCTTGACGGATAATGTAATTGATACCAAGGTGGAGATTCAGATTCGAACAATTGCCATGGATTTCTGGGCAAGTCTTGAGCATAAGATTTATTATAAATTTGAAGGCAATGCACCTGCTAACATTAAGAAAGACCTAAAAGAGTGTGCAGATATTATTGGATATCTAGATCACAAGATGATGTCTTTGAATAGTGAAATTCAGAATTATACTAAGAACAGTTTAAGTGATTACAAAGAGATTATGTCTCAGAATTATTTAAATTGTATGAAAGAAAGTTATGGTAAAATTGTGGAAGATGATGAAGAGGAAGGCAACAAGAAAAAAGAAGAGCCTAGTGAAAGCAATACTGTTTCAAAAGGGGTTTCCTCAACAGTCTCCGACTTTGGTGAACAAGTGAAGAAAATGTTTCGGAAGAAACAAGCATAAAAAAGGCGTGTACAAGTTAAATTAATTTGTACACGCCTTTGTTTTTAACTTATGGGAAAGGCACATTGTTCTGCAACCAGAATATTAAGAAACGATAATCTTAATTCGCTTATATTTCCCGCTTCCATCAGTGGCAGAAACTTTAATATAACAAGAGCCTTTTCTTCTAGCCTTTATCTTTCCGCTACTTGAAACACTTGCAATTCTTTTATTGGTAGAAGTATAACGTAGTCTCTTTATAGTAGCATTGGATGGGGATACTGTGGAGTAAATGTTAAAAGTACTCCCTTTTTTTAATTTCTTTGTGGATACATTGGTTTTTATGGACTTTACGAGTCGATTATAAACGGTAATTGTTTTAGTCGCTATGAATCTACTATTGGTGGAAACGCAGCTAATGACAGTTTGACCTGGACGTTTTGCAGTAAGGACACCATCTTTAGAGATAGTTGCAATATAAGGCCTAGAACTGTACCATCTAAAATCCAATTGGTTTTCATCACCAGGGTAGTTCATTAAAGCAAAATTTAACTCCATCTGTCGATTCGGTTTTAGTTTGTCAGAACTGCTCATGATTTTCAGGTAGGATTTTGGATCAGTCTGTGCCTTTACATTATCTACTGTTTCCATTAAGATATAGGTTCCAGAATAGTAAGCATCAAACACATACTCATTGTTACTATTGACATACCCATAAGGAATTCCAGATACTGTTTTTCGGTTGGTTGTGTAGATAACCTGAATGCATTCCTTTGAAAAACTAGAAGGAATCTTTATCCTAACGGGTAATGGTGTGCTTTCGTTAAAAGCAAGATCTGCTATGTTAAGTTCAAATCCTATGTACTTGGTTGTCTTGTGCTGCGTAAATACAACAGGTTTTAAGATACTCCTTTTGTATGTTAGAAGTTGCATCTCGCAGGCATTTCCATATTGTTGGCCAGTAATATCAACGGTTACGACTGAGTTATAGCTGCCGTCTGAGATATGTTGACTCAAAATATGCGGGTTGGAAGACTGTTTCTCCCAACAGGCATATAAGGTTGTATTTTTATATATTTTTTGGGAGGGATCAAACTTAATGGCTAATGAGGAGTCTGTATACCATCCTCTAAACCAATAACCATTTCGGATTGGATTGTCCGGCAAATCTATCGTTGATCCATAACGTACATTGACAATGGTAGCAACGGAGCTGCCTCCATTAGAATTAAACTGTACATAGAAGACGGTATCCTTTATGCTTAATGCCTTCAGATTAGTCGGTTGTACACAAGTTGTTATGAGCAGCAAGATTAAAAACAATACCTTCCACATTGATTTTTGTTTTTTCATATGACCTCCTATTTTTCAAACTTTAATCAAATTTAAAGTTAGATAATAGAGCTCCCAAACTAGTAGATGCTGTTTCTTCTTCTTTGTATTCAATTGGAGCTTCTTCAATATCATCGACGATATCTTCTTTTTCCTCAACCGCCTTAATACTTAGGCTGATTTTGCCATCTTTTACAGCGATAATTTTAACTGTAACTTCCTCACCTTCGCTTAAGACTTCTTTAGGACTCTTTAAATGTCTGCCACAGATTTGAGATATGTGAACAAGTCCACTTAAATCATCTCCTATTTTGATAAATGCACCATAAGGAACAATCTTTTCTACAACGCCACTTGTAACAAGTCCAACTTGTAGGCTAGAAACCTTCAGATTGTGTTCTTGTTCTGCACGTTGTCTTGCAACCTGTTTTGCAGATAGTACAAGCTTTTTCTTATCTTCATCTACTGTTATGATGACAGCGTCTACTGTTTTTCCGCGGTATGGCTCTAAGTCTTCAACATAAGAAAGAGCTAGCTGAGATGCAGGAATAAATGCTCGAATACCTTCCACATAGGTAACAACACCACTATTTACAACTTCTTTTATTTTGCAGGAATAGATTGTTTCGTTATCCATAGCTTCCTTTAACTTCTCCCATGATAATACATCATGAGCTTGTTTTAAGGAAAGAAGAACATTGCCTTCCCCATCATCTTCGCCAATAACTAGTGCTGTAACAGATTCACCAACTGATATGTCAGCCTTAATCGAGAAACTTGGATCATTGCTTAACTCAGCAAGCTTAATAATACCTTCAGCATAATAACCTAAATCCACCATGACTTCTGTATCTGTAACACCAATAACAGTTCCCGTAATTAAGTCGCCTTCATTAACAGAGCGAAATGAGCTATTTAATTCATCTTTAAAATCATCCATGGAAGGAATGATTTCTTTTGTTTCTTCATTGTTATTTAAATCTAAATTATCAGTCATACGTATCCCTCTTTTACATTTTGTTGCAAACTTTTTGTTTCCATTATATCACATATTTGGTACGAAACCAATAGGTGTACAAATATTTGAAACCTAGGCTTTCGTAAAGGTTTCGTGCTGCACGGTTGCCTTTTACAACTTGCAAATATGCATGATCAGCACCTCTTCTCATACCTGCATGAATTAAGGCATCGCAGATAGCATGCGCGTAATGTCTGCGGCGATAATTTTGATGAACATAGATTGCGTAGATTCCTATATGGTCTCTATCCAAAATTCCTAGTCCAGAAGCAACCATTTTTCCATCCTGATGAATCGATGCAGAAATGGTTGGTTTTGGAATAGAGCGATACATATACGGAACAATTTTTCTTAATGTGGGATCAGTTGTCCCGTTTAAGTCAAATAAATTAGTAATCCATTCATCTGTTATTTCACTTTCTAAGGTAACATCTATATCATTTGGGAAAGGAACAAAATCACGAAATGCAAGAGTCATATTTTCAGTAATATGTTCGATTCCATATCCATTTTTCTCAAGATACTCATCCACACCTTTGTCAGTAAGCGGGCTTATTTTAAATATACAAGGTGTTTTTTCAACTCTATATTCATTTTCGCAAAAAATAACCTTTTGGGAAAGCGGTAACTTGGATGGGGCAATTAAATTGACACAGTTGGTTCGATGTGTATAATTGCTAGAATAGCGTAAAATCCAGCCGTCATAAAGCTCGGTCTTGTGAGATGGCCACGCATTGAAAGATAATTCTTCAATCTTTCTTATGTAGTCATTCATAATACAAATCCTTCTTCCTATATAAAATTCAAGTACGATTATATTTGATATCTATAACATTTGCAATGACATTTATGTTATAATATTTTGGAAGAGAAATTAAAAAAATGAAAAACAATATAAGGTGAAAGGAAAATCGGATATGCCATCATTTTTATCAGATCTGAAAGGATTTCGCGGAACAGGCGAAGTGAATGAACAAGGACAGACACTAGAAAATTTTCTAGAAAAGTATGATGCAGAGAAGTATCAAAAGCCAAGTGTAACTGCAGATGTGCTCGTATTTGCTTATCAACATGGACAACAAGATTTATTAAGTGGAATAAAGTTACTTATGGTAAAAAGAAGGAATCATCCGAGCATTGGTTTTTGGGCAATTCCAGGTGGTTTTGCTAATATGAGAGAAGACTTAATCGATACTGCAAGACGTGAATTAAAAGAAGAAACCAACTTAACGGATATTCCACTTGCACAGATGTATACATATGGAGAAGTGTGGAGAGACCCTAGGGATCGAGTTGTAACAACAGCCTATGTTGCACTTGTTGAAGAGGGAACGCAAACTGCAATAGCAGGAGACGATGCAAAAGAAGCCAAGTGGTGGAATGTAACGGTTGAATTAAAGGATACAAGAGAGAACAACGGAGTTCAGGAAAAAGAATACCATCTATCTATGACTGTGGAAGGGGAAAAGGAGTTAACAGCAGTTGTAATAGAAGAGATACAGCTTCATACGCCACTTAGAATTTCAGAGTTTTCTGTGAAAGAAACCAATGGAATTGCATTTGACCATGCTAGATATATTGTACAAGCATATACTTATATAGAAAGAAGTCCTAAGAACAAGTTAGAAGATATTATAATACCAAAACAGCAGAAGACAGAGGAGAAGCCAGTGGAAGAGGCAAAGGTAGAAGCGTGCGAGACAGTATGCGAAGAAGTGGCAAAGGGACCTATACCTGTTCTGAAAAAGGGAAATCCTAATCTGCCTTGGTATGAAAATGCAGCTTTTTATCATATCTATCCATTAGGATTGTGTGATGCACCAAAGCTTAACGAAGGACAGGAAGTAACAGAACGTTTGAATAAACTGTTACCATGGATTTCACATATTAAAGAGATTGGTTGTAATGCGATCTATCTAGGTCCAGTGTTTGAATCAGTTGGACATGGATATGAGACTACAGATTACAAGACGGTTGATAGGAGACTTGGAACCAACAAAACCTTAAGAAAGTTCGTAGATACTTGTCATTCTGAAGGTATTAGAGTAGTTCTAGACGGAGTATTTAATCATACAGGAAGAGAATTTTTTGCGTTCAAAGATATTAAGGAAAAGAGAGAACAGTCTCAGTATCGTGACTGGTACTGCAATGTAAACTTTGGAGGCAACAACGAATACAATGATGGATTTTCTTATGAAAACTGGGGAGGGTATAATCTTCTTGTGAAGTTAAATCAGAGAAATCCAGCGGTTATAGATTATATTTGCAATGTTATCAGATTTTGGGTTCAGGAGTTTGACATTGATGGAATTCGTTTGGATGCGGCGGATGTATTGGACTTTGAATACATGAAAGCAATGCGTCGTGTGGCAAATGAAGTGAAAGAACAATTCTGGCTTATGGGAGAAGTAATTCATGGAGATTACGGAAGATGGGTAAATGATGATGTGCTACATTCTGTCACAAACTATCAGCTTCATAAGGCATTGTTCTCCGGACATAATGATCATAATTATTTTGAAATTGCACATAATGTAAAATATGTTTATAATCAAGTAAATGGAAATTTGTTTAAGTTATATAGTTTCCTAGATAATCATGATGTAGATAGAATTGCTTCTAAGGTAAATAATAAAGATAATCTAGTACCGATTTATTACTTGTTATACACATTGCCAGGTATACCATCCATCTATTACGGTTCAGAGTTCGCTGTAGAAGGTGTAAAGGTAAACGGAAGCGATGACGGTCTTAGACCAGCACTGGATTTGGATAAGTTAAAAGCAGAACATCAGTCAGATAAGTTAATAAAAGAAATTACACAGTTAGGAGAATTAAGACAGGAGAGCGAAGTATTAGCAATAGGACGTTACGAGGAACTTATGCTGACAAACCGCCAGTATGCATTTGGCAGAATGTTAGAGAACGAGGCAATTATTACGGTAGTAAATAACGATGAGCAGCCAGCTTACGTAAATGTTCCAACGCATATGCAAGCAACGGAGGCAGAGGATATATTCTCAGGGGAGAAGGTTACAATACAGAATGGAACAATCCAGGTTACATTAGAGAAAAACAGTGGACGAGTATTTCACGTTAAAGGATGATGAAATTTAGGGAGGTAAACTAATGCAGGAGGTTCTAAGAAATTGGATGAACGAGGCGCAGTATCAAGAGCTGATGGAAGGAGTGAACAATTGTCCACACAAGCTTCTTGGAATGCACGATATGGGAGATGGTAAGGGGCTTTTAGTCTATCGTCCACAGGCGTGGTCGGTAGAAGTAATTAATGAGGAAACTGGTTTTCGTGAAGAATTAGAAAGAATAGATGATAGAGGATTATTCGGAAAATACTTTGAAAATATCTCCTTTGATACATATACGTTAGCAATCAGATATGGAGATAACGATGTTGTCATAACAGCAGATCCATATAGTTTTGAACCATATATCGGAGATATGGATCGATATCTTTTTGGGGAAGGAAATCACTATGAAATCTACGAAAAACTAGGCGCTCATCCTATGACATATAATGGCGTAGAGGGAACCTATTTTGCAGTATGGGCACCGAATGCACGCAGTGTCAGTGTAATTGGTGACTTTAACATGTGGGACAGTCGTCTTCATCAGATGCGTATTCTAGATGTATCAGGGATTTATGAAATATTTATACCTGGCGTAAAAGAAGGTGCTATCTATAAATACTTTATTCGTACAAGAGAAGGAGAAGAATTATTTAAGTGTGATCCATATGGAAATTACGCTGAAGTTAGACCGAAAAATGCTTCAAGAGTTGCCGATCTTACGACTTATCGCTGGGGTGATGCCGCATGGGAAAAGAAGAAAGCATCACTTACTAGAAAAGATAGAATGGAAGCACCTATGAGTATTTACGAAGTTCATCCTGGTTCATGGAAAAAACATAATGATGGAACAGAAGATGGATTTTATAACTATCGAGAGTTAGCCCATAGTCTTGCAGATTATCTAGTTGAAATGAAATATACACATGTTGAGCTTATGGGAATTGCAGAGCATCCATTTGACGGTTCATGGGGGTATCAGGTAGTTGGATATTATGCACCAACATCCAGATATGGTACACCACAGGATTTCATGTACTTTGTGGACTATATGCATCAGAAAGGAATTTCGGTCATTTTAGACTGGGTACCAGCACATTTTCCAAAAGATGCCCATGGCTTGGGCAGATTTGATGGGCAGCCATTATATGAACATCCAGATAAGAGGAGAGGAGAACATCCGCACTGGGGAACTTACATATTTAACTATGGTAAGAAAGAAGTTGAGAATTTCTTATTAGCAAATGCAATATTTTGGGTAAAGAAGTTCCACGTAGATGGTCTTCGAGTAGATGCCGTTGCATCCATGCTTTACCTGGATTATGGAAAAGAAGATGGAGAATGGCTTCCGAATGAAAATGGTGGTAATGAAAATACCGAGGCAATTAGGTTTATGCAGCATTTAAATCGTATTATAGAAGAAAAATATCCAAGTACTCTTATGATTGCAGAAGAGTCAACAGCCTGGGCAGGAGTTACAGCACCAGCAGGTATGCAAGGATTAGGTTTCTTGTTCAAATGGAATATGGGATGGATGAACGATTTCTTAGAGTATATGAAGTTAGATCCTTACTTCCGAAAATTTAATCATAATATGTTGACGTTCAGTTTTGCATATGCAAGAAGTGAGAACTTTATTGAGGTATTATCCCATGACGAAGTAGTCCATGGTAAAAGTTCCATGATTAATAAGATGCCAGGGGATAGCGAAGAAAAATTTGCAAATCTTCGTGCAGCGTATGGATTGATGTATGCACACCCAGGTAAAAAATTATTGTTCATGGGACAAGAATTCGCTCAGTCAAGAGAGTGGAGTGAGAAAAGAGAACTAGATTGGTATGAACTTCAAAATGAAAGTAACCGCAAGTTACAGTCTTACGTAAAGAAGCTAAATGAAGTCTATCAACAGTATCCAGCATTTTACTGTAATGATTATTCCGACATGGGCTTTCAATGGATAGACGGTTCAGACTGTGAAAATAGTGTTATTTCCTTTATGAGAAAGGGCAGAAAAAGTCAGGATCAGTTGCTTGTAGTATGTAACTTTACGCCAATTGTACGTGAAAAATATAGAGTTGGTGTTCCTTGTTTAACAGCTTATACTGAAATAGTGAACTCTGATGCAATTGAGTTTGGTGGAACAGGAAAAGTCAATTTGAATCCTATTAAGGCTAAAAAGGTTCCATGGTCTGGACAGCCATGTTCCCTTGAATTAACACTGCCACCACTTTCTGTTATGATTTTTAAATTCGGGTTACGAAAGAGTAAGAAGAAAGGAACAAGAAGATAATGTCCATTTGCCCATAAGTTTAGATAACGAAAAAATTCACAAAAAACATTACGATTCCCCACAATATATTGACATATTATACAAATGGTAGTATACTATATTTGCTCGAGTTAAAGTATTTTGTTCGTTTTAATGGGGATTGAGAGGGCAAAAACTATCAAAAAAAAGGATGGTTCTTATCCGTACACTACTTGTTGAGTGTAGCTTAGGACCATTCTTTTTTTAGGTAATAGAAGAATAAGCATTTATATATTAGGAAAGGAGAAAGTATGGGGCGGTAATCCAATGATACGGTTCTGTACGAATATAAATAATATGATTCAATTAAAGAAAAACCAACTTCATCTTATGGAGGCATTCACATCTGCATTTCACGATACAACTAGCTATACGGTTATACAGGGCATTGGTGGAAGTGCTTGGGTAGATAATATAGAGCAACCAAGAACAGCAATTACACTATTTGGTGATTTTTGCATTTTGGCGGGAGAGCCAGTAGGAGATGGTGTAGAAGAACAATTAATGGAGATACTAGATTCTAGCAATAAAACATGGAGTCTTTTTGTGGGAGAATCCGAAGAATGGATAAAGTTTTTCAGAGAAAGTTCTATGTTTTATGAGTCAGAGAGATATAGATTAAGCGCCAAGAAAGATTCATTTGATAGGAAATTACTACAAGGTTACGTAGATGCATTACCAAGTGAGTTTATGATAGAACCAATTAATGAAAAGTGGTATGATCGAGTGCTTAGGGAAGAATGGAGTGCTGATTTATGTTCTAACTTTTCTTCTAAGGAGGAATATTTAGAACATGGAGTAGGGTTTGTTATTACAAGCGGTGACACTCATGTAGCAGGTGTTTCTACTTATTCTTATTATGATAAAGGAATAGAGATCGAAATAGACACAAAAGAAGATTACAGAAAAAAAGGTTTTGCTACGGTTCTTGGGGCCAAAATGGTGTTAGCATGTTTGGAAAAGGGATTATATCCAAGCTGGGAAGCAGCGAACCTAATATCAGCTAAAGTAGCAGAGAAACTTGGATATAAGTTTGAAACACCTTATCCTGTATTTTCAAATGTAGAAATTCATCAGTTAAAATTAGGAGAGTAGTTATGAGAGTATTCATTCAAAGAGTAACAGAAGCAAGAGTAGATGTAGATGGTGCATGTATAGGTCAAATTGGAAAAGGATATTTAGTATTGTTTGGTGTTGCAGATGGTGATACAAAGGAAATGGCAGATAAACTCTTTGATAAGATGGTAAAACTTCGTATTTTTCCAGATGAGAATGGAAAATCCAATCTGAGTTTAAAAGATGTAGGTGGGGAGCTACTAATCGTTTCCCAATTTACACTGTATGCAGATTGTAAAAAAGGTAATCGTCCAAGTTTTATCAATGCAGGCAAGCCAGATCTAGCAAATGAATTATATGAATATTTTAAGAGTTTAGCCATAAAAGAGTTTGGAAAAGTAGAGTCTGGTGAGTTTGGGGCAGACATGAAAGTGTCATTATTAAATGATGGACCATTTACGATCCTTCTTGACAGCAGTGAAATTTGCCGTTAAATAAAGTTAAGTTTTCCTCTTAAAAAGTCGAAATACACTGTAAGTAATTAAAGAGGAAAGTGTGAAGTTTATGAATATTAATCAGATTGGTTTGTATAACCAGGGTTCGGAAAAATCGAATAAAGTTTCAAACAAGTCCTCTGGAATTGGAGAGACGGCAAAAAGTTCTCACATAACTGTGGGGCAAAGCAGTATTCAGAACGCAATAGCAAGTTCATGCAATACCTATGGAAAGACTCCCGAAGCAGAAGGCAATAGAGCTGCAAAGCAGGACGTAAAAAGTAAGAAGACAGTAGAATGCTTTAATGATATAAACAACAGAATGACAGAAGATGATACGAAGGATATTGAAGACGAGGGAATGTCCTTAGAAAAATATAATATGGAACGTTTAGACAGGACATTGGATCGTATTAAGAAGCAGAAGCAGTTCAAAGAGGATTGTATGGAAAGCAATGCACAGAAACGTGAACAAAGAGCTGAAGATATTGAAAAGGCAGTAATTCACGCAGCAATGAATGGAGTGGCAAGCAGCCAAGTAGCAGCAGCCTTGGAGAATGCGAACCTTCCAGTAACAGAAGAGAACATTGCCAAAATTGCACAAGCACTTAATATGGCTGCTTCAGTGGATACTATATCAGATGAAGCTATGGCTTACATGATTTCTAACGAATTAGAGCCTACCGTATTCAATTTTTTTCAGGCAGAACATATCGGCAAAGGCATGACAGTAGTGTCTGGTGTCAATAACATAGATGCATATGAGGCAGTAAATGTGGCTTATGATGTTTCGAATCAAGATTCTCAGAGTGCAAATGATGAGGACTGGTTAAAGTTAAAA
>ERZ808278.554-NODE-554-length-22977-cov-2.821133_pt1 | contig 22977 bp, 21 predicted proteins | sample MGYA00521239_ERZ808278 | MGnify/ENA primary metagenome ERZ808278 (study PRJEB31516, sample SAMN03275600) | gut metagenome | biome: mammalia-associated habitat; material: feces | host: Papio cynocephalus | place: Kenya | collected 2012-07-17 ... | reverse complement strand
CACAATGGAGCTGGATCAGTTTATCGGAGAGATACAGCGATTCGGACATACAAAGACTCTGATTGTTTTCTCTACTCCGGTAGAGCATCGGGGAGTGGAGCTCTCAGAAAATATGGGCCGGGATGGGGAGCTATGACAACACGACAGTGCTGTCTCCCTGAATCAGCTTCGGGAGTGTTGTATAGCTCTGAATAAGAAGCTCCGGATGCTCCAGTTTGCGGATCATCATATCTCCGGCCTGTATTCCCATGTCGTGAACATTGATGTCGATGACAGTGGGAAAGGGATCGATTATGCTGGAGTAGGGGTAGATGTCAAAGGTCAGCAGGCCAATGTCCTCCGGAATTCGGATATGGGCATCCTGTAGGGCTTTCACAACACCGAGGGCCAGCAGATTATTTTCACAGATGACAGCCTGTGGGAGAGGATGGTTCTTTAAGATTTCAGTCATCATCTCGCAGGCTCCCTGTCTTGTCGCATTGGTATAGCCAATCCGTTCGCGGGAAATATGATGCTTGTGGTTTAACATCCCTTTCAGAAATCCTTTCAGGCGTTGATTGGAGAGGGTGTCACTTTTCCTTCCGGCGATAAAGGCTACGTCCGTATAACCACATTCAACCATATGGTCGGCAGCGTATTGTCCGGCCAGTGCGTGGTTGGTGTCGATCCAGCACAGTCTGTCATCGGTTTCGGGATGACCGATGATAATATGGGCAATCCCCTCTTCAAGAATATGTCTTCCGAGTTCTTCATTGACCGCAGATCCATGGATGATGATTCCATCTGCGGATCTTCTTTTTATTTCCTGTATTGCACGTTCTCCGGGATAGGCTTCTTTGGAAGTATCTACCAGAGTCATAGTATATCCGTTGGCGGAAAGTTCGTGATGGACACCGCACATGATGTCAAACATATGGGGATTCTGGTAGGCAGAATCCTTTCCGAGATTTGTCAGATAGACAATATTTCTGGCACACTGCCTTGCAAAGCTTACAGCCCGTGAGTTTGGTATATAATGAAGTTTGTCAATAGCGGCGTTTACGCGGGAAACAGTTTCCGGCGAAATGGTACTCCACCCGTTTAAAACCTTGGATACTGTGGATTTGGACACGCCGGCTTCGTTGGCTACATCCGTGATTGTAACAGGCATTTGGCTACCTCCTTTTTGTTCTGAGCAGTTACAATAAATTTAACATTATAGTATAGCGGTTTCCTAACAAAGTCAACTAATAAGAAAGCAAAAACATTGAAAATAGGGCATTTAAATACTAATATTAAATCAAACAGAGGAGTTAAATCTGTTAAAAAACAATCAAAATAGGAAATTAGTTTCCAAGGGAGGTAGCAAAATGAAGAAAAAAGCAATCGCTTCTATTCTGACAACGGCAATGGTATTTTCCATGTTGACCGGATGTGGTTCCGGTGAGAGCAGTCCTGCCGCAACCGATGCGGGGGATGCAGCGGCAACTGAAACAGCACAGGCAGAGGATACAGAGCAGAAAGATACAGAAGAACCGGCGCAGGAGGCAGCCACTGATCCGGTAGCCAATCTGATCGCAGCAACAGAGGGAACAGTGGATCTGACACTCTGGTGTTCTGAGACAGAGGAATACCAGACGGTTATGGCAAAGCTTGTCGATGAGTTCAAGGCACAGTATCCGGATGTGGATTTTAATATTATGATCGGTGCCGAGTCTGATGCAAACTGTAAGGATGATGTACTTGCGGATGTGGAATCTGCGGCAGATGTATTTGTATTCCCGGATGACCAGTTATATGATCTGGTGCAGGCAGGTGCATTGCAGAGTGTGGATGCAACCTTTACCTATGATCCGGCAGTGGCAAATGCACCGGCAACTGTAGAGGCAGCAACACAGGACGGAAAGCTTTATGCATATCCACTGACAGCTTCTAACGGTTATTTCTTATTCTATGATTCCAATTATCTGACACCTGAGGATGTCTCCTCCTGGGATAACCTGCTTGCGGCTGCTGAAAAGCAGGGCAAAACAGTCGGCATGGAAGTGTCGGGAGCATGGTTCTTATATGGATTCTTTGCAGGAGCAGGACTGGACATGTACAGAAATGATGACGGTTCCAATACCTGTAACTGGAACGCTATTGATACAAAATATAAAGGTGTTGATGTAGCAGAAGCCATTTCCCAGCTTTGTAAGAGCAAGGCGATGGTAAATTGTGTCAATGAAGATGCACAGGCATTTGCACTCAACGGCGAGATGATCGCGGATGTCAACGGAACCTGGGCTACTTCCGGTTTCCAGGAAGCATACGGTGATGGCTATGCGGCAACAAAGCTTCCTACCCTCACAGTTGCCGGCGATCAGGTACAGATGGGTTCTTTTGCGGGTTACAAATTTGTAGGTGTTAACGCCTATTCCAAGAATACCGGATGGGCAATGCTTCTCGCAGAATATATCACAAACGAGACAAGTCAGAAGGAGATCGGAATTGCAACCGGAGAAGGTCCGTCCAATCTGAACGCAGCTTCTTCTGAGGAAATTGCTTCTGCACCGGCACTTGCCGCTTTGTCAGAGAAGTCCGCCTTTGCAGATCTTCAGAGAGTTGGCAATAACTACTGGGGACCTGCAGCAACCCTTGGACAGTCTCTGGTAGAAGGAAGCTATACAGATATCCAGCAGCTTCTGGATGAGGCGGTGGAAGGTATTACACAGCCTGTTGTTGAGGAGTAAAAAACAGTTTAGACAGAAATTAATTGTGAGGTGAGCCGGAATGAAAATGCTTGGACGAACGCTAAAAAAGTATTTCAGTGATTTAGGGCAGGCCCTGTCAAAGGGTGACCTGTGGACAAAACTATCCTTGGTTGTTATGGGAGCGGGTTATTTTGCCAGAAAGCAGATAATCAAGGGAATATTGATCACGCTCGTTCAGGCAGGCTTCTGGCTTTTGACAGTCCGGTTCTCGTGGCAGTATATTTCCAAGCTTGGCACGTTGGGAACGGTACAGAGAGAAGAGGTTCTTGACCTTGTAACCTTGCAGAAAACAGTAAATAATTATGACAATTCACTTCTCATTCTGTTGTGCGGCATTATAGGTATCCTTTTTATTCTGGCGTATGTGCTGCTGACGATCAGCAATGTGAAGGCCTGCTATCAGCTTCAGTTACAAAAGGAGACGGGAAGGCATATCAACACATTCCGCGAGGATTGCAGGACACTGATCAATGAGAAGTTCCATGTGACACTGCTCACGCTGCCGGGACTGGGAGTCCTTCTGGCAAATATCATACCGATCCTGTTTATGATCTGTATTGCATTTACCAATTATGACGCGGATCATCAGCCTCCGACGTATCTTTTCACCTGGGTGGGATTGTCGAATTTTAAAACACTTTTTACGACAAGTACGACGGTAACCTTTGGATATGTTTTCCGTAGAATTCTGGTGTGGACGTTGTTCTGGTCAGTATTTGCCACTTTTTCTACTTATTTTGGAGGAATTTTCCTGGCAAAGCTGATCAATGACAAAGAAGTCCGGTGTAAAAAGCTGTGGAGAAGTCTCTTTGTGCTGACGATCGCCATTCCACAGTTCGTAACGCTTCTGCTCGTCGGAAAAATGTTTGGTGATTATGGAATCATCAACAGCATTTGCAATAAGATAGGACTTACCGCATTTTTGCAGGATATCGGGCTTGTCAGCAGGGGACTTTCTTACATTCCCTTTTTGTCAAAACCCGGATGGGCACATGTGATGATCATTCTGATCAACCTCTGGGTGGGAATTCCGTTCCAGATGCTCAGTGCCACAGGTGTTCTGATGAATATTCCCGATGAACAGCTGGAGAGTGCAAAGATTGACGGAGCCAATGAGCGTCAGATTTTCTGGAAAATCACGATGCCCTATATGCTTTTTGTGACAGGGCCGAGTCTGATCACGGCGCTGATCTCCAACATCAATAATTTCAATGTCATTTATCTTCTGACCAGTGACTATGTCACCGGAAACATGAAATATGCGAACTCTAATGCGAAAGAGGTAGACCTTCTGGTAACCTGGCTGTTCACACTGACAAATGATTATTCCAATTATAAGATGGCATCCGTGATCGGTATCTGTGTGTTCCTGTTGTGTGCAGTTATTACACTGATCAGTTTTGGAAGACTGATCGCTGGAAACAGAGAGGAGAATTATCAATGACAAAGAAAAAAGCTAGAATCATTCGCAAACATGTACTTTTGGTCATTCTCTCCTGTATCTGGCTTATCCCGATCGTATGGCTCTTTGTCACATCACTGAGCGCCTACAAGGGCATCAACACGATGCACTTTTTTCCGACGGAATGGTCAATAGACAACTACAGACAGCTTTTCTTCAGACCGGATACGGTAGTCAATTTTCCGGCGTGGTTCCGAAACTCCATGATTATCGGTGTGTTCTGCTGTATCATTTCGACGGCCTTTGTCCTGATGGTTTCCTATGCTATGAGCTGTATGCGTTTTCCGGCCAGAAAGCCGCTTATGAGCTTCGCCATCATTCTGGGAATGTTCCCGGGTGTATTGTCGATGATCGCTATCTTTTTTGTGATGAAGCTGATCGGACTGACCAACAGTCTGACAGGGCTTATCATCATCTATTCAGCCGGATCGGGACTGACCTATCTGATCTGTAAGGGATTTTTTGATACGATCCCGGCATCCCTGCGGGAGTCGGCAAAGCTTGAGGGTGCATCCCAGCTTACGATCTTTACAAGAATTGTTATTCCATTATCCAAACCGATCATTGTGTATACCGTGATCAACTCGTTTTTGATGCCATGGATGGATTTTGTCATGGCAAAGCTGATGATCCGGTCAAAGGACCCACAGGACTGGACGGTTGCTATGGGGCTTTTCAATCTGGTACAGCGGACACTTGTCGGTGATTACTTCTCCGTATTCTGTGCAGGAGGTATTATCGTGGCGATTCCTATCTCGATCCTGTTTATTCTGATGCAGAAGTTTTATGTGGAAGGAATTACCGGTGGAGCCGTAAATAAAGGGTTAGAAACAGAGGGGTTTAGAAACAACATGAAAAAAGAAGCAATTTTACATATACCGCTTTCCCAGTATGCCTATGCCATTGGGGAGCATACTCTGGTGATCCGGTTACGGACGGCCAAAAATGACATACAGGAATGTGACCTGTACTATGGAGACCGGGTGGACCAGGAAAAGAAGATCCGCGTTAAAAAGCAGGTTATGGAGAAGGTAGCCTCGGATGATCTTTTTGATTATTATGAATCCAGAATACACGACCGCTACAGCAGGGTATGCTATTACTTTTTCTTAGACGACGGGCAGGAGCAGGTATATTATTATGAAAGAAATTTCTGCACGGAGCTTGCCTGTGAGAGGACAGAATTTTTCCAGTTTCCGTATATCCGCAGGGAGGATATCCTTTCGGTGCCAGACTGGGCAAAGGATACGGTCATGTATCATATCTTTCCCGACAGCTTTGCCACAAGGCATCGTGCGCTCGACAAACAGAGTAAGCGCGAGGGCTGCCTTGGCGGAACACTCTGCGGTATTCTGGAAAATCTGGATTATCTGGAGGAGCTTGGGATTAACTGCATATACCTGAATCCGATTTTCTCTGCCAATTCCTATCATCGGTATGATACGGTAGACTATTTTACGGTGGACCCGGAGCTGGGTACTCTGGAAGATGTGAAGAGACTGGTTGAGGAGTGTCACAGAAGAGGAATCCGGGTTTTATTTGATGGGGTATTTAACCACTGCGGGCCGGACTTTTTTGCTTTTCAGGATGTGCTGGCAAACGGAACGAAGTCGAAGTATTATGACTGGTTTTACTATATGCCGGAGCCGGTAAACTACACAGATCCACCGACCTATGAGGCCTTTGCCTATGTAAAAGAGATGCCGAAGCTGAACACCGGAAATCCGGAGGTGGAGGAATATCTGATCCGGGTGGGTGTTTACTGGATCAAAGAGGCAGGTATCGACGGATGGCGGCTGGATGTTGCCAATGAGATTAACCACGATTTCTGGAGACATTTTCGTGCGGCAGTGCGCGCAGAACGGCCGGATGCACTTCTGATCGGCGAGATCTGGGAGGATGCCGGGGCGTGGCTGATGGGAGATCAGTTTGATTCGACCATGAATTACCGGTTTTCCTATCTCTGCAAGGATTTCTTTGCAGATGGAAGCCTGACGGTATCACAGTTTGATGAACAGATTCAGAAGATGATCTTCCGCTATCCGGAGCAGGTAAGTCTGGCACAGATGAATTTTCTGGATTCCCACGATGTGCCGAGGTTTTTGAGCTATTGTAAGGGTGACCGCCGGAAGATGCAGCTTGCCTTTTTCTATCTGTTTATGGGATATGGAATTCCCTCTGTGTTCTACGGAGATGAATATTATATAGAAGGAACCACAGAGCCGGAATATCGTAAGGCAATGCCATGGCAGCAGGAGGAGAGCGCAGGGGAGCTTTTCCGGGAGTGGATCCTCCTTAGAAAGAAGCACAGTGCGATCCGGCAGGGAAGGTATCTTACCATACTATGTGAAGATGAACCGGGAATATATGTGTTCTGTCGTGCCGATGAGAAGGAGACGGTGCCTGTCATTCTGAATAACAGTGAAAAGGATTTCAGTGCGGGGGAAGAATTCTGGGAGAAGGTAGAAGCAAAGCTTGGCAGCAGGCTATCCCAAAAGCCGGCTAAGATACCGGCTTTTACGGGAAAAGTTCTTATTCCATAAACAAGCCTACCGGACAGTGATCGGAGCCGGTCACTTCGGTGTAGATCTTGGCATCCTGTAAACGGTCTTTTAACGCTTCGGATACCATAAAATAGTCAATACGCCATCCGGCGTTTTTGGCTCTTGCACTGAAACGGTAGGACCACCAGGAATAAATCCCCTCCTGATCGGGGTAGAAATAACGGAAGGTATCAACAAATCCATTTTGTAAGAGCGTGGTAAATTTGCCACGCTCTTCGTCTGTAAAGCCGGCATTTTTGCGATTGCTCTTAGGATTTTTCAGGTCAATCTCCTGGTGAGCCACATTGAGATCGCCACAGAAGATTACGGGCTTGTGTTCTTCCAGCTTCTTGAGATAGGAAAGAAAATCCTCTTCCCATTTCATACGGTAATCCAATCTGGCCAGTTCATTCTGTGAATTGGGAGTGTATACCGTGATAAAATAAAAATCCGGATATTCCAGCGTGATAACACGGCCTTCGTGGTCATGCTCCTCCATGCCGATTCCATAAGAGATGCTGAGAGGTTCCTTTTTCACAAAGATTGCGGTGCCGGAGTATCCCTTTTTCTCTGCGTAATTCCAGTATTGGTGATAGCCGGGAAGATCCAGATCAATCTGCCCCTCCTGCAGCTTTGTCTCCTGCAGACAGAAAATGTCTGCGTCCGCCTCCTTGAAGAAGTCGAGAAATCCCTTGCCAACACAGGCTCTAAGTCCGTTTACATTCCATGAGATAAATTTCATTGTCAGTCTCCTTCGTAATATTTTTTGATGTCGTCCTGCGCAATGCGGTAAGCCAGCTCGCGCATACCGTCCAGTCTCTGTTCGTAATTGTCGATTGTGAGCCTTTCCTCACCCTTTGCCAGCTTGTCAAAGATGTAATAATTGATATCCTTGGAGAAATGGAGCATGTCCATATAGTTGTCCAGGGTCGTGATGACCGGTTCATCATCCTGATAATAATAGATTTCCACGTTGTCATAGCTTAAAAGAGAAGCGATAGCCTGCTTTTCATTGTAAATGACGGCCTCCAGTTCGCCGCTTCGATAGGCATTGTCCCACCACAGCATTGAGTAAGGAGAGAAGAAAAATTTGAAAGTCGTTTCGGGATGCTCCTGCACCTTGGCGGTGAGCAGTGCAATATTTCCATTCAGCTCCGTCTCGTTTGCCGTCTGGGGCTGCATGGGAGATATGTCTGAAAGACGGATGTACAGACCGGTTGCCGTCTCGACATTGAAGTGCTTCCACTGCGCCCAGTTGTAGGAGTCTCCCTCATCATAGCTGCCGATGAAAGAAAATGCCAGCATATAAGGTATTTTCTTCATAAGCACATCCTTATTCAGAAGATATGGATAGTCGTTGAGGTAATTTTTGTCGTACAGGTACATCGGACAGCCCGTAGAGACATAGGTAGGCTCTGTGCTGGCCGACAGTGAAGAAGGATCAATGTTATAGAAAACATATTTGGGATCGTGTTCCTCATAGGCGGCATCCAGCAGATAGCATAGATCCGCCGTGGCACCGTAGGATCGGATAGCCTTGATGGAAGTACAGGAAAAGGCATCGTCAAACCAGCCGTTGTTGTAATTTTCACAGACCGAAGAACCCACGATCAGGGCGTCGTAATCAAAATTCCGAAGCGTGCCGATACACTGGTATTCCTTGTCGGTCAGAACTGCCTTCAGACCGGGAAGAGGCTTGTGATACTGATAAAAAGGGTCGAGAATCACCACCACGCCGATCACGGCGACAAGCAGCAGGATCATTCGTATGCAAAAGGATTTCAGAAATTGTTTCTCCATATTTCATATAACCTCGGTTTTTAATAAAGTGTCTATTTTTGCTCATGTGGTTAAAAGTTAAAGTACAAAAAGGTGCTTACCTGCGAGAGGGAAACCACACACCATAAAAGCAGCAGGCAGCAATACCAGCAGCGTCTGGAGGTCAGTTCTCCCTTCATTGTCCGTTCGTAGGCATTGGGCCGGAAGATCAGGTAGAATGCCAGCACAAACAGCAGGATCATAAAGATCAGGTACAGATATTTCACCAGATCCGGGGCTGCCAGATCCAGAGCCTGTCTCAGGACATAGATTTCCGGAATATCAAGCTGTGCTGCCAGGTCAAAGATTTTGCCGTGAAAACCTCCGGTAAAGAGGTTCCGGAAAAGCTGGACAGCACTTCCCAGTGACGTGCTCCGGAAGAAGAACAGTGACAGGTTGAACAGGCTGAAGGTAAAGATCCACCCCAGCCATGCCGGAATATGGAAACGGGAAGGACGTTTTTCGGGACGGCCCTTGATCCCGACAATACCGAGGTTGTCCCATACAACCAGAATACCGTGCACAACGCCCCATGCAATGTAGGTCCAGGCAGCGCCGTGCCACAGACCGCTGAGCAGGAAAATAATGAAAGTGTTGAGCAGCATACGCGCTTTTCCCTTACGGCTGCCTCCAAGGGGGATGTAGACGTAGGTGATAAAAAAGCGTGATAAGGTGATATGCCAGCGTTGCCAGAATTCCTTGATGCTACAGGAGCGGTAAGGCGAGTTGAAATTTATGGGCAGATCAATGTTGAACATTTTGCCAAGTCCCATCGCCATATCGGAGTAGCCGCTGAAATCAAAATACAGTTCGAAAGTGTAGGACAGGATCGTCACAATGGTAGAGATACTGTCCAGCGCATAGGTCTCGTCAAAGCCATAGTTGGCGACCAGGGCAAAGGTATCTGCCAGCAGAACCTTTTTGGCCAGTCCCAGAACGAACAGATAGAGTCCTCTTGCAAAGGAATCACTCTGAAAACGTCTCTTTGACAAATCCTCAAACTGAGGAAGCATTTCATCGTACAGAACAATAGGACCTGCGACAAGCTGCGGGAAAAAGGTGACAAAGGTCACATAGGAAAGAAGCGGATAATGCTCTGCCTTTTTGCGGCACCTGTCGATGATAAAGGAAAGCTGCTGAAACGTAAAAAAGCTGATACCGAGCGGCAGCAGGATATGTTTCAGGGCAAAATCCGTGTGGAAAGCAGCATTTATATTCTCGATAAAAAAGTCGTAGTATTTATAATAGAACAAAATGCCCAGATTTAAGGTTACACCGACTGCCATGGCGAGCCTGTACAGAAACTTTGTGTGGGCAGCGTTTTCGGGTATTTTCGTCAGCAGAAAACTAAGAAAATAGTTAAGAGCCATGCTGACCAGTATAATGGCGAGATAATAGGTATTGAAATATCCGTAGAACCACAGGGACATTCCTGCAAGAAAGGCCTCCGCAAGACGGTATCTGCGCAGACGGTTCAGACCGTACCACCCGATCAGCACAAGCGGCATAAATATAAAAATAAAAAGATACGAATTGAACTGCATAAATAAAGAAGAAATCCTTCCTGTATACATATTTTTCTTAAAAAGGTAAAAACTAACTGTAGTATAGCAGAGATGGTTTCAAGAAACAATAAAGAAACCGTTGACAAAAACTGATTAAAACGGAGGTTTATCGTGCGAGGATGTATATGTGCTTTGGTGTTGGTGGTGTGCCTGCTACTCAGTGGCTGTGGAGACAGTATGCCTCAGGAGGATATTGTCGGAAACGGACAGGCATTTGAGATGCAGCAGGTCGGAGAAGACCTGCAGGCGAGCAATTTTCCTGCCCCGGAGGAAAAAAGAAACAGACAGGTGACGCTGGCCGGTCTGCGGGATGAGGTCACAGGAGAGCTTGGAGAAGAATATTTTCCGGAGGCACCCATGTCACAGCAGGAGCTGGAGCGGCTGACCGGAATTTCCAAAGATATGTATGTGGAATATCTGGCAGAAAGGCGGATATCGGATGATGAAATTGACATGCTGCTGATCATCCATGCAAAAGAGGATTCCGTCGGAGCTATCGAGGCGGCTCTGGAAACATATCGTACAAAAATTTTGTCGGATAATGAAGAAGATCTGCGAAGACTTGGCAAAGCAGAGGCATCCCGTATGGAAACCATAGAAGATTACATCTGCTTTGTTCTGCTTGGCGGTGATACGGCAGGGGTTGCGCCGCAGGAAAAAGAGGCGGTGACAGAGTATTGCCTTGAAAGGAACGAGAGGGCGATCCACGTGCTGGAACAGGCCATTTTGCAGTAATGTATGACCGATAGTCAGGCGAGAAATTCCTTGAGCAGAAGCTCCAGTTCTTCCGCCTCCGATCTGGAAAAAGCAGGAGCAGATTCTTTTGCGGTCTGAGGGGCAGCAGGTTGACTCTTGAGCTGCTGCATATCTTCAAGTGCCTGTTCCATCTGGTTGGAGAGATGATTTTCCAGATAGTCGATCAGATTGATCTGCAGGATCTTCTGCTTGCCCGGAATGTCGATCAGGGAAGCGAGGGAGAAATAAAAGTACAGTCCCAGAAAGCTGGTCAGATAAAAAGGAGCGATCTGTAAAAGGCTTTCCCCGGCCACAATGCTGAGACAGGCACCGATACCGGCGACCAGTACGGCGAGCAGGGTGAGCTGTCCGGCCAGATGCTTCAGGAAAGAGAGGGGAAATATGCCGAGCCGGATCTGGTTTAAAAACCTGTCCACAAATACGGGTACATTGGAAATGCCATCGTGAATCCTGCTACAGCCGGAAAACTTTAGTTTAAGCTGTTGCAAGGATTTATTTTTGGTGGCGGACATGTTTTCCGTGTCACGGATCAGCCGGCAGTATATCACGCCAAGGGAGATCTGACATAGGATACTAAGAGAAAGAAGCGACAGAATGCCGATCATAAAGTTTTTATGCTGAAAAAATAGTGTCATCATAGGGATAACCTCCTTTATTTGTTTTATTGTGACAAGAAATTGCCATGTTCTATATGTGATTGTAATATAAAGTGCAAAAGATATGTTATTTTAGGCATCGACAAATTGCGGCACAGCAAAAATTGTGCTATAGTAAATTCCGTAGAAAAAGAGGGATTCGATGCAAAAATACGAAAAGCGGAGGAACGAAAAATGATCTATCATCCAAAGGGAGTCTGCTCCAGTGCAATTGATATCGATGTGGAGGATGGAATTATCAAGTCTGTTTCTTTTACAGGAGGTTGTAACGGCAACCTGCAGGGAATTTCCAGTCTGGTAAAGGGAATGAAGGTTGAGGATGCGATCAGCAAGCTCAGCGGCATTAAGTGCGGCTTTAAGAATACATCCTGCCCGGATCAGCTTGCACAGGCATTGAAGGAGATTGTAAATAATTAGGAGGCTTTGGCCATATGAGCAAGAAAATTGTACTTACAGGCGGAGGTACGGCCGGGCATGTGACACCGAATATTGCGCTGCTGCCCAGACTGAGAGATCTTGATTATGAAGTCTTTTATATAGGCTCTTATGATGGAATTGAGAAGAAGCTGATAGAAGATTTTGACATACCATACTATGGAATCGCCACGGGCAAGTTCCGCAGGTACTTTGATCCGAAAAACTTCTCAGATCCTTTCCGCGTGATAAAAGGAATGAGAGAAGCCCGAAAATATCTGAAGGAGATAGCGCCGGATGTGCTGTTTTCCAAAGGAGGGTTCGTGAGTGTTCCCGTGGTGCGGGCAGCCGCCTCGTTGGGAATTCCCTGTATTATCCATGAATCGGATATGACACCGGGGCTTGCCAACAAGCTGTGTATTCCGGTAGCGAAGAAGGTCTGTTGTAATTTCCCGGAGACGCTGGAAATGCTCCCCGCTAAGAAAGCGGTTCTGACCGGTTCCCCTATCCGGCAGGAGCTGTCGCAGGGAGATAAGAAGGCAGCGTATGAATTGTGTGGCTTTGATGATTCCAAACCGGTTATTATGGTGGTGGGAGGAAGCCTTGGCTCAGCAGCCATCAATCAGGCTGTACGGGATATTCTGCCGGAGCTTCTCAAGGATTTTCAGGTGGTACACCTGTGCGGCAAGGAGAAAGTCGACAATTTACTGCTCACAACAAAGGGCTACAAGCAGTTTGAATATATAAGATCGGAAATGAAGGACATTTTCGCCATGGCGGATATCGTCATTTCCAGAGCGGGTGCGAATGCGATCAGCGAGCTTTTGTCTTTGAAAAAGCCTAATATCCTGATCCCGCTTCCGGCTACCAGCAGCAGAGGAGATCAGATCCTGAATGCGAAGTCCTTTGAATCACAGGGCTTCAGCATCGTGATCGATGAGGATGATCTCACAAAGAAACTTCTTCTGGAGAAGATACAGGAATTGTACTTTAACAGGGCAAGCTACGTGAAGGCCATGAGCCAGAGCGGTCAGCGTGATTCGATCAGCACGATCACGAACCTGATCGAAGAGGCAGCAGCGGAAAAGAAGCATTCTTGAAAAACCGCAGATACAATGATACACTAATAAACAGGGTTTAAGGCATTGCCAAATGCTTAAGAAAGGTAAAGGAGAAAAATATGAGCAAAGTTACATTTGACTATTCCAAAGCGACTCCCTTTGTAAAGGATAACGAAGTAGAGTCCATGAAAAAGCTTGCACTGGATGCAAAAGAGCTTCTGGTAAGCAAGAAAGGTGCTGGAAATGATTTCCTTGGATGGATTGATCTTCCGGTAGACTATGATAAGGAAGAGTTTGCAAGAATCAAGAAGGCAGCAGCTAAGATTCAGAGCGATTCCGAGGTACTTCTGGTAATCGGTATCGGCGGTTCCTATCTTGGAGCAAGGGCAGCGATCGAATTCCTTCGCCATAGCTTTTATAATATAGTAGATAAATCAATCCGTAAGACTCCTGAAATTTATTTTGTAGGAAATTCTATCAGCTCTACTTATATCAAACACCTTATCGATGTAATCGGCGACAGAGATTTCTCCATCAACATGATCTCCAAGTCCGGAACAACAACAGAGCCTGCTATCGCATTCCGCGTATTTAAAGAGATGGCAGAGAAGAAATATGGTAAAGAAGGCGCAGCAAAGAGAATCTACGCTACCACAGATAAGGCAAAGGGATCTCTCAAGAACCTGGCTACTGAGGAAGGTTATGAAAGCTTTGTAGTACCGGATGATGTAGGAGGACGTTTCTCTGTTCTTACCGCAGTCGGTCTTCTTCCGATCGCTGTATCCGGAGCAGATATTGATAAATTGATGGAAGGTGCTGCAGAGGGCAGAAAGATGGCTCTTGAAGCTTCCTTTGAGGATAATGATGCACTGAAATATGCAGCGCTTCGTAATATCTTATTAAGAAAAGGCAAACAGATTGAAATCCTTGCAAACTACGAGCCGAGTGTTCACTATGTATCTGAATGGTGGAAGCAGCTTTACGGCGAGTCCGAAGGTAAGGACCAGAAGGGTATTTTCCCGGCAAGCGTTGATCTGACAACAGATCTGCACTCCATGGGACAGTTCATTCAGGATGGTTCCAGAAACCTGTTCGAGACAGTTATCAACATTGAGACCAGCAGAGAAGAGATCATCATCGGAGAAGAGCCGGTAGATTTGGACGGCCTTAACTATCTGGCAGGAAAGACTGTTGATTTCGTAAATAAGAGCGCTATGAACGGTACAGTTCTGGCACATACAGACGGTCAGGTTCCGAACTTTATGATCAAGGTTCCTGAGGTTAATGAATTTTATCTGGGCGAGCTGTTCTACTTCTTCGAGTTTGCCTGCGGTGTGAGTGGTTATATTCTCGGAGTAAATCCTTTCAACCAGCCTGGTGTGGAAAGCTACAAGAAGAACATGTTCGCACTTCTTGGTAAGCCGGGATATGAAGCTCAGAGAGAAGAACTTCTGAAAAGGCTTTAAGATCATCAAATTTGTGCGGCTTTTCGGAGCCGCACAATAAGATAAATTAAAAAAACTCTTGACGAAAAGGTTAGCTGGTGCTAACCTTTATCTGTAATCAGAGGTTAGGTATTTCTAACTATAGAAAGAGGGAGATGATGTGATGCCGTTGACATTCGCAAAAGAGGGAGAAGTCAATTCAATCAAAAAAGTAGGCGGCAAAGAGGAGACCAGATTGTTCCTTGAGAAGCTTGGTTTCGTAACTGGCGCCGATGTAACAGTTGTTTCATCTATCGATGGCAATCTGATCGTCAACATAAAAGACTCCAGGATTGCAGTTGGCAAGGATATGGCTGGACATATTATGGTATAAAAAGGTTCGCCGTAAGACGACCTTTTTTAGTGAGTTACAGTAAGTTGGAACTAACATCTGTCGTTGCACAGATGCGCAACCGTACAGATGAGCAATAGGAGGATAGAAAAAGAAGCATGAAAACATTAAAAGAAGTTGCAGTCGGCCAGACAGTAAAGGTTAAGAAGCTGTCCGGTGAAGGCCCCGTCAAGAGACGTATCATGGATATGGGCATCACAAAAGGTGTTGATGTTTATGTCCGCAAGGTAGCACCTCTCGGTGATCCGGTCGAGGTTACTGTCAGAGGATATGAGCTGTCACTGCGTAAAGCAGATGCAGAAATGATTGAAGTGGAATAGAAAGGAAAGGTAGAAGATGTCTGTTAAAATTGCACTCGCAGGTAACCCTAACTGCGGTAAAACAACTCTGTTTAACGCATTGACAGGTGCAAACCAGTTCGTTGGTAACTGGCCGGGCGTTACAGTAGAGAAAAAAGAGGGTAAATGGAAGGGAAACAAAGATGTTATCATCATGGATCTCCCGGGTATCTATTCTTTGTCCCCGTATACACTGGAGGAAGTAGTAGCCAGAAATTATCTGATCAATGACAGACCGGATGTAATCCTGAACATCGTAGATGGTACAAATATCGAAAGAAACCTGTATCTTTCTACACAGCTCATGGAATTGGGAATCCCGGTTGTCATGGCAGTTAACATGATCGACCTTGTAAACAAGAGCGGTGATAAGATTTCCTTAGAGAAGCTTAGCGAGAAGCTGGGTTGTGAAGTAGTAGAGATCTCCGCCCTCAAGGGAACAGGTGTTGATGTAGCAGCCAAAAAGGCAGTAGCACTTGCAGGAAGCAAGACACAGAGCGTTGTACACAAATTTGATGAGAAGGTTGAGGCAGCGATCGAGTCTGTTGAAGCAAAACTCAGTGCTGTACCGGAAGAGCAGAGAAGATTCTTTGCCATTAAGCTTCTGGAAAGAGATTCCAAGATCAATGAGCAGATGAAGACAGTTCCGAATGTTGATGCAGAGATCAAGGAACTTGAGAAAGCATTTGATGATGATACAGAGAGTATTATCACAAATGAGAGATATGTTTACATCTCTTCTATTATTAAAGACTGTGTTGCAAAGAACAAAGCAAGAACAATGACAACTTCTGATAAGATTGACCGTGTGGTAACCAACAGATGGGCAGCCCTTCCGATCTTTGCAGCAGTTATGTTTGTTGTATATTATGTATCTGTCACAACCGTAGGTGGTTTCCTGACAGACTGGACCAACGATGTATTGTTCGGAGATATCATTCCTCCGGCAATTGAAAGCCTTCTGGTATCTTTAAACTGTGCAGACTGGCTTCAGGGATTGATCCTTGACGGTATTGTAGCCGGTGTTGGTGCCGTTCTTGGTTTCGTACCGCAGATGCTTGTGTTGTTTATCTTCCTTGCATTCTTAGAGTCCTGCGGATACATGGCAAGAATTGCATTTATCATGGACCGTGTATTCCGTAAGTTTGGTCTTTCCGGAAAATCCTTCATCCCGATGCTGATCGGTTCCGGATGTGGTGTTCCGGGTGTTATGGCATCCCGTACGATCGAGAATGACAGAGACCGTAAGATGACCATTATGACAACGACCTTTATTCCCTGTGGTGCAAAGCTTCCTATTATTGCATTGATCGCAGGTGCATTCTTTGATAACTCCGGACTGGTTTCCTGGGGTGCATGGCTTGTCGGCATCGCAGCAATCATCTGCTCCGGTATCATTCTGAAAAAGACAAAGATGTTTGCAGGAGAGCCTGCTCCGTTCGTTATGGAGCTTCCGGCTTACCACTGGCCTACAGTAGGGGCTGTACTTAGAAGCATGTGGGAGCGTGGCTGGTCCTTCATCAAGAAGGCCGGTACCATCATCCTTCTTTCCACCATTGTTCTCTGGTTCCTGATGAGCTTTGGCTGGGCTGATGGCGGCTTTGGCATGGTTGAAGAACTTAATGACAGTGTCCTGTCTAAGATCGGTAGTGCGATCGCATGGATCTTTACTCCTCTTGGATGGACACAGATGGGCGAAGGCTGGAAGATGGCAGTGGCTGCCGTTACCGGTTTGATCGCAAAGGAAAACGTTGTAGCAACCTTCGGTATGCTTTATGGTTTCGCAGAAGTTGCAGAAGATGGTGCTGAAGTATGGGGCAACCTGGCAGCAGCCATGACTCCTGTAGCTGCATTCGGTTATCTGGCATTTAACCTTCTGTGTGCTCCTTGTTTCGCAGCTATGGGTGCGATCAAGAGAGAGATGAACAATGCAAAATGGTTCTGGTTTGCCATTGGTTATCAGTGTGGTCTTGCCTATGTTGTTGCACTTTGCATTTACCAGCTTGGAACCCTTTTCACAGGCGGCGGATTTGGTATCGGTACAGTAGTAGCAATCCTTCTGGTAATTGGTTTCCTGTATCTGTTATTCAGACCTTACAAGGAAGCTACAGACCTCAAGGTAGATACCAAGAAGGTTGTAAGAAATTAAGTTCTGAACTTGTAAAAAAGAGTTGTAATGCCGCAGAGCGGCGGAATGGAGACTTGTATGGGAACAGCAGTTGTTTTGCTGGTCGTAGCCGGAATAGCCGGTCTTGCGATCCGCAGTATGGTAAAAGATAAAAAAGCAGGAAAATCGCTACAGTGTGGCGGCGACTGCAGTAAGTGTCACGGCTGCCATTAGCAGGTACTTCCTGATAAATTCCTAAATTGCTCAAGTGGTTGACAGAGACGCAGATCCGGTGACGGATCTGCGTTTTTTCTGTCTTTATCCATCACCTTGAATAACTTTATTGCACTTGCTATCTTTCGAAAAAACATCTACAATAAAGAAATATAAAACTCACAGGAAAGAGAGACAGATTATGAAGATTATAGAATATTTCAGCACAGAGAATAAAGAACACTGGCTTTCCCAAATAAAAGAAAGCGATTGGTCAGCAGGGAAGTTCCTGCATGAACTGCTGAGCGATAACAAACTAAAAGAGTTTACGGGCGAAGGCACAAAAGTACTCATGCTCACAGAGGGAGAGGATTTAGTCTCCTTCTGCACGCTTGCGGACAAGGACGACATCCAGCCGACAGAATTAACGCCGTGGATTGGCTTTGTCTACACGTTTCCGAAGTACAGAGGTCATCGTTATGCCGGCGGACTGATCGAATATGCAGAAACACTGGCGAAGGCAGATGGAAAGGACAGCATTTATATTTCGACAAACCACAACGGCTTATACGAGAAATACGGCTATGAATTCTATCAGATGATGAAAGATATCGGCGGTGAGGACTCAAAGGTATACACAAAACGGCTGTAAAAATATGACCGGAAACCGGCAGCACGATCTGCGTCATTTCTCCACGAAATTATTTGAAGTTCCGCATAGCCTATGATACGATAGGAACAGATTTAGTGTAGCGCATTCCGGATCATCAATATGCGAAAAGCACAGGAATTCAGAAAGCGTTATACAAGGGATACGGGAATACGAAACCATAATAAAATAAGGAGATAATGCAGATGAAGATTGTAGTTACAGAAAGAAACAGTGTTGGACTGGATATTGATGTTTCCTGTATTGAAAAATATGGTGAGGTGACGTATTATCCAAATACCACGGCAGACAATACGGCAGAGAGAGTGAAGGATGCCGATATTATTATTGCCAACAAAGCACCACTCAATGAAAGTACCCTCAAGGATGCTCCGAATGTCAAGCTGATCTGTCTGTTTGCGACAGGCTTCGACAATGTGGATATTTCTTACTGTAAAAGCCGAGGGATCAAGGTTGCCAATGTGGTAAATTATTGTACGTCAGCGGTAGCACAGCATACAGCTCTTCTGGCGCTCGCTTTGATGGAGAAGCTGGCTTTCTATGATGATTATGTGAAATCAGGTACCTACAGCGCACAGGATCGTTTTTCCAATTTTGACAGACCGTTTTCAGAACTGGAAGGAAAGACCTGGGGAATTGTAGGTATGGGAACCATCGGCCACAAAGTAGCAGCACTTGCAGAAACTTTTGGCTGTAAGGTGATTTTCTATTCTGCATCCGGCAAAAGCACCTGTACGGATTATCCGAAGGTAGATTTTGATACGCTGTTGGCAGAGTCCGATATTTTGTCTCTGCACTGCCCGCTCAGCGACCGTACAAAGTATCTGATGGACAAGAAGGCATTTGCCAGAATGAAAAAGACAGCGATACTGATCAATGTAGCGCGTGGTCCGGTTGTCAATACACAGGATCTGTATGAGGCATTGAACAATGGAGAGATAGCGGCAGCAGGTCTTGATGTGCTGGAGAAAGAGCCGATGGAGATGACGAATCCTCTCGGAGAGATCAAGGACAGCACAAAGCTGATCATTACGCCACATATGTCCTGGGCAAGTACTGAGGCCAGAACGAGAGTGGTAAGCGAGGTGTGCAGGAATATAGAAGCGTTTCTCAATAAAGAGGACAGAAATATAGTAAATTAGATATGCGCAGAGAACCTGCGCGGAAAAGAGGTTTATGATGGACAAAATAGCAAGTTTTACGATTGATCACATTAAGTTACAGCCAGGAGTATATGTGTCAAGAAAGGACAAGATTGGGGCAGAGACGGTTACAACCTTTGATCTTCGTATGACCAGTCCGAATGAGGAGCCGGTTATGAACACCGCAGAGGTGCACACGATAGAGCATCTTGCAGCAACCTTCCTCCGGAATCACAAGGACTATAAGGATAAGACCGTGTATTTTGGACCGATGGGCTGTCGTACAGGTTTTTATCTGCTTCTGGCCGGTGATTATGCGTCTAAGGATATTGTACCTTTGATGATCGAGATGTATGAATTTATTCGTGATTACAAGGGAGAAGTACCGGGAGCGTCACCGAAGGACTGCGGCAATTATCTGGATATGAACCTTTCTATGGCAAACTATCTTGCAGCAAAATATCTGGATAACGTGCTCTACCATATTGATGAGAGCCGCCTGATCTATCCGGAATAAAAGAATACAGTGTGGAATAAAACACAGAAACGAGGAATACAGTGAATAAAATCGCAATTATTGGAGCAATGGAGCTCGAAGTAGAGCAGCTTAAACAGGAGATGGAACAACAACACGTTGTAGAAAAGGCGGGTATGGAGTTTCATGAGGGAACCTTAAACGGAAAGTCTGTTGTGATCGTGCGCTGCGGCGTTGGAAAGGTCAATGCGGGGCTTTGTGTGCAGATTCTTGCAGATGAGTTTCAGGTGACACATATTATCAATACCGGTGTGGCAGGATCACTCAATGCGGTATTGGATATCGGCGATATTCTGGTTTCGGAGGATGCGCTGTATCACGATGTGGATGCGACGATCTTCGGTTATAAGCCGGGGGAGGTTCCACAGCTTGGAATACGGGAGTTTAAGGCAGACCCGGATATGGTGAAAGCAGCTGTGACAGCCTGCGGTGAAGTCAATCCCGATATCTGTGTGAAGACCGGAAGAGTTGTCAGCGGAGACCAGTTTATCTCCAGCAAGGATGTGAAGGAAAGACTCATCAAAGAATTTGCCGGAGACTGTGCAGAGATGGAAGGGGCAGCGATCGCACACAGTGCTTATCTGAATAAGATCCCGTTTGTTATCATCCGTGCAATCTCTGATAAGGCAGATGACAGTGCCCAGGTGGACTATCCGGTATTTGAGAGAGAAGCTGCCAGACATTCGGCAAGGCTCGTAGAGAAAATGGTAACACTTTTATAGAAGATATGTGATAAAATGTAATTATTCAAAGGCGTGTAAATTTGTTTTTGATTATCTGCATGGAAATGGAAACAGAAGGATAAATTTACAGGATAAAAGGGGGTATAGAGATGCTGGCTACGTTAGTACCTTTTTTTGACAAGGATATGAAGGTATGTGCCTATTCCTTATTTTCGCAGAAGAACAATTATCTGTTGAATCCATCGCTGCAGGGGTCGGCGATGAACGACGGTGCCGTGAGCGTTACTGGGTTGGAGATCATACAGAATATCGGGATTGATACCTTATCTCCCGGTACGGATGTATTTGTTCCGGTAGGACCGATCGCAGTCTTTTCTGATATTGAGAACCAGACAGACCCGATGAATGGACGGATGGTGCTTCTGTTTGACAATAAGATTCAGAATGATGAGAAATATCAGAATCGTCTGAAGGAGTTAAAGCAGAAGGGTTACAAGCTTGCGATCCGTAAGCTGCCGGTACAGGAATTTGAACAGAATAAAGAGATTCTTGCACTGATGGACTACATTATTCTGGACTGCAAGAGAGTGGATGTGACCAAAGCCAAGATTTATTTCGGTCATTGCTTCCCGGATATCAAAATCTGCGTAGGGAATATCGATAATCAGGAGATCTTTGATTCTCTGAAAGAGGATGAAAGCTTTCCGCTTTTTGAAGGAAAGTTCTACCGTCTTCCTGTTACGAAGGGAGAGACGGAGATCGCACCTTTGAAAGTAAATTATATGCAGCTCATGAATATTGTGAACAATGAGGATTTTGAGCTTACCAAGGCAGCAGATATCATTGGCCGTGACACGGCACTGGTGGTAGAGCTTCTGAAGGTGGTAAACCGCATTGCGATCAATTCTGAGGTAACGTCTATCCGACATGCCGCAGCGATTCTGGGACAGAAAGAACTGAAACGGTGGATCAATACGGTCATTACCAAAGAGCTTTGTGCAGACAGACCGAACGAGATTGCAAGACTGTCGATGCTCCGCGCTAAATTTGCGGAATGTCTTGCACCTTATTATGGACTGCAGATGAAAGAGTCAGAGCTGTTCCTGATGGGTCTGTTCTCAATTATTGATATTATATTGAACCTTCCTATGGAGGAGGCTCTCAAAAAAGTAAACGTATCCAAAGAGATTACCGATGCACTCCTGTATCACAAGGGAGATCTGGCGAAGGTATATGATCTGATGCTCAGCTATGAAAATGCTGACTGGCAGGAAGTATTCCGCAGACTGATCGTGGATAATATTAAAGAGGAGTCGGTTTACGGTGCGTACACAGAAGCGGTACGCTGGTATAAGGATATGTTTTTCTAAAATGGAGTGAATTATGGAAAAACAAAGAGGTGAGAAGTCCTATCGTTCCGGAGAACTGATAAGGCGATTTTTACCGTATTATAAAAAGTATTGGAAGATCGTGGCCATGGATCTGTTCTGTGCGGGACTTACCACAATCTGTGAGCTGGTTCTTCCAATGATCATCCGGTATATCACGAATACCGGGATGAACGATCTGGCTTCCCTGACGGTGGAAACGATCCTCAAATTAGGAGGACTGTATCTTTGTCTGAGGATCGTGGATACTATGGCCAATTTCTACATGGCTTATACGGGCCATGTGATGGGAACAAAGATCGAGACCGATATGCGAAGAGACGCTTACGCACATCTTCAGAGACTTTCAGATACCTATTATAACAATACAAAGGTTGGACAGATCATGGGAAGAATCACCAATGATCTGTTTGACGTTACAGAGTTCTCCCATCACTGTCCGGAGGAATTCTTTATCGCCGGTGTGAAAATAATAATTTCGTTCGTGATCCTCGGCAATATCAGTCTGGGACTTACACTGATCATCTTCGCTGTGGTTCCGGTTATGGCAATTACCTGTACCGTCATAAATCTGCGTATGCGGGAGGCTTTTCGTAAGCAGAGAGTGCAGATCGGAGAGCTGAATGCCCGTATAGAGGACAGCCTTCTGGGGCAGAAAGTCGTCAAGGCGTTTACGAACGAAGAGAAGGAAAAGCAGAAGTTCGAGGAAGACAACGGAAAATTCTACCGGTTGAAGAAAGAGACCTACCGTTTTATGGCGGCCTTCCAGACGACGACAAGAGCTTTTGACGGAGTGATGTATCTGGTTCTTCTGGTAGCCGGTGGAATCTTTATGATAAAAGGCAGGATTGAGCCGGGTGATCTGGTCGCTTATGTTATGTATGTGACAACGCTGATCGCCACGATCCGCAGGATCATAGAGTTTGCGGAGCAGTTCCAGAGAGGCATGACGGGAATCGAACGTTTTGTACAGATCATGGATAGTGAGATTGAGATTTTTGATGAGCCGGATGCGGTTGCATGTGAGAATCCCAAGGGAAATATTTCGTTCCGGAATG
>ERZ808278.553-NODE-553-length-22998-cov-4.822517_pt1 | contig 22998 bp, 20 predicted proteins | sample MGYA00521239_ERZ808278 | MGnify/ENA primary metagenome ERZ808278 (study PRJEB31516, sample SAMN03275600) | gut metagenome | biome: mammalia-associated habitat; material: feces | host: Papio cynocephalus | place: Kenya | collected 2012-07-17 ... | reverse complement strand
CGCACGTGAACATTGGTACTATTGGTCACGTTGATCACGGTAAAACTACTTTGACCGCTGCCATCACAATGGTGCTGGCTAAGAAAGGTCTCTCCGAGATGCGTTCTTTCGATTCTATCGACAACGCTCCCGAGGAGAAAGAGCGTGGTATCACTATCAATACCGCTCACGTTGAGTATCAAACCGCTACCCGTCACTATGCACACGTTGACTGCCCGGGGCACGCTGACTATGTAAAGAACATGGTTACCGGTGCTGCGCAGATGGATGGTGCTATCATCGTAGTGGCTGCTACTGATGGTCCTATGCCTCAGACACGTGAGCACATTCTGTTGGCTCGCCAAGTGAACGTTCCGCGTTTGGTTGTATTTATGAACAAGTGCGACCTCGTGGACGACCCCGAAATGCTTGACCTCGTTGAGATGGAGATGCGTGAGTTGCTCTCTTTCTATGACTTCGATGGCGACAATACTCCTGTTATCCGTGGTTCTGCTCTTGGTGCATTGAACGGTGTACCTGAGTGGGAGGACAAGATTATGGAGTTGATGGACGCTGTTGACAATTGGATTCAATTGCCTACACGTGCCGTTGACAAACCTTTCTTGATGCCTGTTGAGGACGTCTTCTCTATCACTGGTCGTGGTACTGTTGCTACCGGTCGTATTGAGACGGGTGTTGTTAAGGTAGGTGACGAGGTTCAGTTGATTGGTCTCGGTGCAGACGGCAAGAAATCGGTTGTAACCGGCGTTGAGATGTTCCGTAAGTTGCTCGACGAAGGTGAGGCTGGTGACAACGTAGGTCTGTTGCTCCGTGGTATCGACAAAGACGAGGTTCGCCGTGGTATGGTTATCACCCACCCGGGTGTTGTTAAACCTTACAGCGAGTTCAAGGCTTCGGTTTATATCCTGAAGAAAGAGGAAGGTGGACGTCACACTCCGTTCCACAACCACTATCGTCCTCAGTTCTACATCCGTACTATGGACGTTACCGGTGAGATCACTCTTCCGGAAGGTACTGAGATGGTAATGCCGGGCGACAACTTGGAGATCCAGGTTAAGTTGATTTACCCGGTAGCATGCTCCGAGGGTCTGCGTTTCGCTATCCGTGAGGGTGGTCGTACCGTAGGTTCGGGTCAGATTACCAAACTGATTGACTAATATCAATCTATCATATCTCTCGACTGAGCGGTGAGGCGTAAGCCTCGCTGCTCTACGGAGAGAGATACCGCCGACGCAGTCGGCAAAACACAATTAGCAATCAAGCACAAGCGCAGATTGGTAATTGTGAGAGGAAGAACGGCGGCGACCTAAATTCGCGCAGCGAATTTCAATGTCGCAAGCCGGTTCTGACGAACGGAAGTCCTCCAATGGTAGGAGAGCGGTCTCCAAAACCGTTAATGTGGGTTCGATTCCTGCCTTCCGTGCTGTTACAAATAGCTTCCAATCTGACTTCTGTCACCCACAGGAGCCGGATTGTTGGCGTGAATAAAGAACAACAATAGAAATAACTACTGATATGAAGTTCGTTGATAATGTAAAAGAGTCCTACGACGAGTTGGTCCATAAAGTTAGTTGGCCTACTCGCAAGGAGTTGTCCCAAAGCGCAGTGCTGGTGTTGATTGCTTCCATTATACTGGCGCTGATTGTTTGGCTCATGGACTGGTGCTTCGAGTCAATAATGACGTTCATCTACGGCTTGTTCTAATCTCTCTAATCAAGACTTGGATATGGCTGAAGGTAACATGAAGTGGTATGTCCTCCGCTCGATTAGCGGCAAGGAGAACAAGGTCAAAGAGTACATCGAAGGAGCCTTGGTTACCTCTACGCTCTTCAAGGAGTATGTGTCACAAGTATTGATTCCCACCGAGAAAGTAGTGAGTCTGCGCGGTGGTAAGCGTGTCATCAAAGAGCGCAACCTCCTTCCGGGGTACGTGCTTGTAGAGTGCAACCTTACCGACGAATGCTACCCGCTGCTTCGCAATATCCCCAACGTGCTCGGTTTCCTCAGTGACGGCAAGGCTTCCACTAAGCCGGCACCGGTACCCCAATCTGAAATCAACAAGATTATGGGTACTGCCGACGAGACCGCAGGGGAGAGCATTCTCGACGAAACGTATCTGGTTGGCGAACACGTCAAAGTCACCGACGGACCGTTCAACGGCTTCGAAGGTGTCATCAACGAGGTCGCTGCCGACAAACGCAAACTCAAGGTCGTCGTTACTATCTTCGATAGGCAGACCCCCCTCGAGTTGGGCTTCGATCAGGTAGCAAAAGAGTAGGAGGCACCCGTTACAGGCCGTTGTACTACTCGATAGTTTCATTTATCAACTGACCGAGGATATCACGTATCCGCTTGAGGTCAAAACTATTAACAAAGTAAAACTAACTAATTATGGCTAAAGAAATTGCTGGATTTATCAAACTCCAGATCAAGGGTGGCGCAGCCAATCCTTCGCCTCCGGTAGGACCGGCACTCGGTTCCAAGGGTGTGAACATCATGGAGTTCTGCAAACAATTCAATGCCAGAACGCAGGATAAGGCAGGTAAAATTTTGCCTGTTGTTATCACTGTTTACACTGACAAGTCGTTCGATTTCATCGTTAAGACTCCGCCCGTTGCCGTGCAACTCAAGGAGGCTGCCAAACTCAAAAGCGGTTCCGCTGAGCCCAACCGTAAGAAGGTGGCTAACATCTCCGAAGAGCAGTGCCGACAGATTGCTGAGGACAAGATGGTCGATTTGAACTGCTTTACCGTAGAAAGCGCCTACAAGATGGTCAAAGGTACGGCACGTAGTATGGGTATTACCGTTAAATAATTAAACTTCAATCATCATGGCAAAATTGACAAAGAATCAGAAACTTGCTGCAGAGAAGATTGAAGCAGGTAAACTCTACACGGTAGCCGAGGCTGCCGCTCTCGTCAAAGAGATTACGACCACCAAGTTCGACGCCAGCGTGGACATCGACGTCCGCCTCGGTGTGGACCCCCGCAAGGCCAACCAAATGGTGCGCGGCGTGGTAAGTCTCCCCAACGGAACCGGTAAACAGGTTCGCGTACTCGCATTGTGTACTCCCGACCAGGAGGCTGCTGCCAAAGAGGCTGGTGCTGACTACGTAGGTCTCGACGAGTACATCGAGAAGATTAAAGGTGGTTGGACCGACATCGACGTCATCATCACCATGCCCCAAATCATGGGCAAGATTGGTGCTCTCGGACGTGTCCTTGGTCCCCGTGGCTTGATGCCTAACCCCAAATCAGGTACTGTTACTCCCGACGTCGCTAAGGCTGTCAAGGAGGTTAAGCAGGGTAAGATTGACTTCAAAGTGGACAAGTTCGGTATCGTGCATACCTCTATCGGTAAGGTTTCCTTCACCCCCGAGGCTATCGCCGAGAACGCCAACGAGTTCATCCAGACCCTCGTCAAACTCAAACCCGCTGTCAGCAAGGGTACCTATATCAAGAGCATTTATCTTTCCAGTACGATGAGTCAGGGCATTAAAATTGACCCCAAATCCATTGAGTAATCATTTAATCCAAGACAGTTATTATGAAGAAGGAAGATAAAACCGCCATCATCGCAGAGTTGCAAGAGCAACTGGGTCAGTACTCCCACTTCTACCTCACCAATATCGAGGGGTTGAACGCCGAGAAGACCAGTGCTCTCCGTCGCGCATGCTTCAAAAAGGACATCAAACTCCTTGTTGCCAAGAACACCTTGCTCCACAAGGCACTTCTTGCAAAAGGCATCGACGACCAAATCTGCACTGCTCTCAAGGGTAACACCGCCCTCATGCTCTCCAACACCGGCAACGCTCCCGCGAAACTGATTAAGGAGTTCACCAAGGGCGACAAGACAGGCGAGGCTAAACCCCAGTTGAAGGCCGCTTACGTAGAGGAAACAGTTTACGTAGGTGCCCAAAACCTCGAGTTCCTCTCCACCATCAAGTCCAAGAACGAACTCATCGCAGACCTCGTTGCACTCCTGCAATCGCCTGCTAAGAATGTCGTTTCTGCACTCCAATCCGGAGGTAACACCATCCACGGCGTCCTCAAAACGCTGGGAGAACGCGCTGAGTAATCAGCAAATATGCCGGCATTTATTCATTTTAATGTGCTGTCAAGTCGCAATCCCGCAGCAAAGGATACGCAAGGGATAAGCAACCTATAAGCATCCTATAACGAATAAATCGGGCATGAAAAATAACTTAATAATAAAATAAACTACTTAAAATTATACAACAATGGCAGATCTGAAAGCTTTTGCTGAACAATTGGTTAACCTCACGGTTAAGGAAGTAAACGAACTCGCTCAAATCTTGAAAGACGAGTATGGTATCGAACCCGCTGCTGCTGCAGTTGCAGTTGCTGCTGGTCCCGCAGCTGACGCAGCACCCGCTGCTGAAGAGAAGACTTCGTTCGACGTAGTCCTCAAGGCTGCTGGCGCACAGAAACTCCAAGTCGTTAAGACTGTTAAGGAGCAAACCGGTCTCGGCCTGAAAGAGGCTAAGGACATCGTTGACGCTGCTCCTGCTACCGTTAAGGAAGGTCTTGACAAGGCTGCTGCTGAGGCTCTCAAGAAGGCTCTTGAAGAGGTCGGCGCTGAGGTTGAACTCAAGTAATAACCCTACCTGTAAGGTGTTAGGTTTAGACCCCGAATGGGGGTCTAAACCTTTTTCTCTGAATATACGAGGATGTTAAAAATCAGTTAAATATCGGTAATTCTACTGCGATTCAGGTTAAGAAAGGATAATCCACCGAATCATCTATTTAGGTCTAAATAATTCGTTACCAACGATTTAACGTCCGAATAATATAAACCCATCTACATAAATAAATGGCTAAACAACAGAAAACACAGAGAATCAACTTCTCGGCAATGCAACAACAGATGCCGTATCCCGATTTTCTGGATATCCAATTGAAATCCTTCCGCGAATTCTTCCAGATGGACTCCACTCCGGAAGTGCGCCACACAGAAGGACTCTACAAAGTGTTCTCGGAGAACTTCCCCATTCAGGACACACGCAACAACTTCAACCTCGAGTTCCTCGACTATCACATCGACCCTCCGCGTTATTCCATCGAGGAGTGCATCCGTCGCGGACTCACCTACAGTGTGCCCCTCAAGGCGAAACTGTTCCTCACCTGCACCGACCCCGACCACGAAGACTTCGAGCCGGTGATGCAGGACGTGTTCCTTGGCACAATCCCCTACATGACACCCAAAGGCACCTTCGTCATCAACGGAGCAGAACGCGTGGTTGTCAGCCAGTTACACCGTTCCCCGGGTGTCTTCTTTGGCACCTCTATGCACTCCAATGGTACCAAACTCTACTCCGCACGTATCATCCCCTTCCGCGGGTCGTGGATTGAGTTCGCTACCGACATCAACCGCGTCATGTACGCCTACATCGACCGCAAGAAGAAGTTGCCTGTCACCACCCTTCTCCGTGCTATCGGTTTCGAGAGCGATAAGGACATCCTTGATTGCTTCGGACTGGCGGAAGAAATCAAGTGTACCAAAGAGAACCTCGACGCTGTCGTAGGGCGTACCCTTGCCGGCAACGTCCTCAAGGCTTGGACCGAGGATTTCGTGGACGAGGACACGGGCGAGGTCGTAACTATCGAGCGTAACGAGGTCATCATCGAGCGCGAGACCGTGCTCACACAAGAGATGTGCGACACCATTCTCGAATCGGGTGTCAAGACCATCCTTCTGCACAAGGAAGAGGCGAACGAGGCTGAGTATTCTATCATCTTCAACACCCTCCAGAAAGACCCGTCGCACTCCGAGAAAGAGGCTGTGCTTTACATCTATCGCCAACTCCGCAACGCCGAGCCTGCCGATGATGCCACCGCACGCGAGGTTATCCAGAACCTCTTCTTCTCCGACAAACGCTACGACCTTGGCGAAGTAGGACGCTACCGCATCAACCGCAAACTCAATATGTCTATTCCTATGGAGACGCGCACGCTCACCAAGGAGGACATGATTGAGATTATCAAATATCTGGTGCAACTCATCAACTCCAATGCCGAAGTCGATGACATCGACCACCTCTCCAACCGTCGTGTGCGTACCGTAGGCGAACAACTCTACAACCAGTTCGGTATCGGTCTCGCACGTATGGCGCGCACCATCCGCGAGCGCATGAACGTGCGTGATACGGAGGTCTTTACGCCTACCGACCTTATCAACGCAAAGGCGATTTCCAGTGTCATCAACTCCTATTTCGGTACCAATGCGCTCTCCCAGTTCATGGACCAGCAGAACCCGCTCGCGGAGATTACCCACAAGCGTCGTATGTCTGCCCTCGGTCCCGGCGGCTTGAGCCGTGACCGTGCGGGATTCGAGGTACGAGACGTCCACTACACGCACTATGGTCGCCTCTGTCCTATTGAGACACCTGAAGGACCGAACATCGGACTTATTTCTTCGCTTTGTATATATGCGAAAATCAACAACCTTGGCTTCATCGAAACCCCCTACCGCAAGGTGGAGAACGGTGTCGTGGACCTCAACAACGACCACGTAGTGTACTACACTGCCGAGGACGAGGAGCAGTCCACCGTTGCACAAGGTAACGCACCCCTCGACGAGAACGGCAAGTTCGTCCGCGACAAAGTCAAGGCGCGCTACGAGGCGGACTTCCCTGTAGTGGGACCCGACCAAATCGACCTTATGGACGTGTCGCCGTCGCAGATTGCGTCTATCGCGGCAGCACTCATTCCGTTCCTTGAGCACGACGATGCCAACCGCGCCCTCATGGGTTCCAACATGATGCGCCAGGCAGTTCCTCTGCTCCACAATGAGGCACCTATCGTAGGTACCGGCATCGAGGCACAACTCGTACAGGACTCCCGCACACAAATCACAGCGGAGGGCGCAGGTACGGTCACCTATGTCGATGCCGACAAGATTCGTATCCAATACGACCGCACCGACGAGGAAGAGTTCATCTCTTTCGACCCCGCAGAGAAGGAATACAAACTGCCTAAGTGCCAGAAGACCAACCAGAACACCACCATCGACCTCCGTCCTATCGTACGCAAGGGCGACCGTGTGGAGAAGGGCGACATACTCTCCGAAGGCTATGCCACCGAGAATGGCGAGTTGGCACTCGGCAAGAACCTCAAGGTAGCCTACATTCCTTGGAAGGGATACAACTACGAGGATGCCATTGTCCTCAGCGAACGCATTGTGCGTGAGGACATGTTCACATCCATTCACGTGGTCGAGCAACTCCTTGAGGTGCGCGAAACCAAGCGTGGTATGGAGGAATTCACAGCCGATATCCCGAACATCAGCGAAGACGCCACCAAGGATTTGGATGAGAACGGTCTCATTCGTATCGGTGCGCACATTCAGCCGGGCGACATTATCATCGGTAAAATCACCCCGAAGGGCGAGTCCGACCCGTCACCCGAGGAGAAACTGCTCAAGGCTATCTTCGGCGACAAGGCTGGCGATGTCAAGGACGCTTCTCTCAAAGCCAGTCCGTCACTCAGCGGCGTGGTTATCGACCGCCAACTCTATGCCAAGGCACTCAAAGACCGTAAGCAGAAGATGGAGGACAAAGAGACTCTCGCTAAATACGACGCAGAGTTCGAGGCGAAAGCCGAACAACTCAAGAAGATTCTCGTTGAGAAACTTGTCAAGTTGCTCGAGGGCAAGCAGTCTGCCGGCGTAGTGGACTATGTCAAGTCCGACGTCATCGCCAAAGGGCTTTCCTTCACCCGCGAACGCCTTATGCAAATCGACTATACATCGGTTATGTTGGCTGACTGGACCAACGATGCACACATCAACGACCTTGTTGAACGCTGCATCATGAACTACATTGCCAAATACAAAGAACTCGACGCACAACTCAAACGCGAGAAGTTCAACCTCACCATTGGTGATGAACTGCCCAACGGTATCATTCAGATGGCGAAGGTGTACATCGCCAAGAAGCGTAAGATTCGCGTCGGCGACAAGATGGCAGGTCGTCACGGTAACAAGGGTATCGTCTCCAAGATTGTTCGCGTAGAGGATATGCCGTTCTTGGCAGACGGAACACCTGTCGATATCGTCCTCAACCCGCTGGGTGTGCCTTCGCGTATGAATATCGGTCAGATATTCGAGGCTGTCCTCGGTTGGGCTGGTCGCGAACTGGGCGTTAAGTTCGCTACGCCTATCTTCGACGGTTGTACCCTTGATTCGCTCAACGAGTGGACCGACAAAGCAGGGCTCCCGCGTGCCGGCAAGACACAACTCTACGACGGTGGCACAGGCGAACCGTTCGACCAGATGGCTACTGTCGGTGTCACATACTTCATGAAGTTAGGGCACATGGTTGACGACAAGATGCACGCACGTTCCATTGGTCCGTACAGCCTTATCACACAGCAACCGTTGGGCGGTAAAGCACAGTTCGGTGGTCAGCGTTTCGGTGAGATGGAGGTTTGGGCGCTCGAGGCGCACGGTGCCGCTCACGTACTGCAAGAGATACTGACTGTCAAGTCCGATGATGTCACCGGGCGTGCCCGCACCTACGAGGCTATTGTCAAAGGCGATCCGTTCCCGACACCCGGACTTCCCGAGTCGCTCAACGTATTGTTACACGAACTGCAGGGTCTCGCACTCTCAATCACTATGGAATAAGCGTAAGATTTACGGATATCAAACTAATAGAATATGGCTTTCAAACAAGATAATAAGAAAAACGGTTTCTCACGCATCACCATCGGGCTGGCTTCGCCCGACGAAATCATGCGCATCAGTTCGGGCGAAGTGCTCAAACCTGAAACCATCAACTATCGTACCTACAAGCCTGAGCGCGACGGTCTGTTCTGCGAGCGCATCTTCGGTCCTACCAAGGACTACGAGTGCCATTGCGGTAAGTACAAACGTATTCGCTACAAGGGTATCGTCTGCGAGCGTTGCGGCGTCGAAGTGACAGAGAAGAAAGTACGCCGTGAGCGTATGGGGCATATCAAACTCGTAGTTCCCGTTACACATATCTGGTACCTCCGCTCACTGCCCTCCAAGATGGCGGCACTCCTCGGTGTGCCTACCAAGAAACTCGAGTCGGTCATCTACTACGAGAAGTACATCGTTATCCGTGCCGGCGTATTGGCTGGGCAGGAACTTGGCGATGACATCGTGGCTGACCGCATGCTCCTTGACGAAGACGAGTACAACGAACTCATTGCCCGTCTCCCTCAGGATAACCAACTCTTGGACGACTCCGACCCTGACAAGTTCATTGCCAAGATGGGTGCCGAGGCGGTCGAAGAGATGCTCGCAAGCATCGACCTCGATGCCCTCAGTTACGAACTCCGCCACCGTGCCGACACCGACACATCCATGCAGCGCAAGGCGGAAGCGCTCAAACGCCTGCAGGTGGTAGAGTCTTTCCGTGCCAGCAAGGGACGCAACCGCCCCGAATGGATGGTGCTCCGCGTCATCCCTGTTACCCCGCCTGAACTGCGTCCGCTCGTGCCGCTGGATGGTGGACGTTTCGCTACATCGGACCTCAACGACCTCTATCGTCGCGTTATCATTCGTAACAACCGACTCAAACGACTCGTTGAAATCAAAGCACCCGATGTCATCCTTCGCAACGAGAAACGTATGCTGCAGGAGGCAGTGGACTCTCTCTTCGACAATAGTAAGAAGACCACTGCCATCAAGTCAGACGCCAACCGTCCGCTCAAATCCCTCTCCGACTCGTTGAAGGGTAAACAGGGACGTTTCCGTCAGAACTTGCTCGGTAAGCGTGTGGACTATTCCGCACGTTCCGTCATCGTCGTAGGTCCGGAACTCAAGATGCACGAGTGCGGTCTGCCCAAGGATATGGCAGCCGAACTATACAAGCCGTTTATCATTCGCAAACTCATCGAGCGTGGTATCGTCAAGACGGTCAAATCGGCAAAGAAGGTCATCGACCGCAAAGACCCGGTTATCTTCGACATTCTTGAGCACGTTATGGAGGGACACCCTGTACTGCTCAACCGTGCTCCGACACTCCACCGCCATGGTATCTTGGCTTTCCAGCCGCGAATGATTGAGGGTAAGGCTATCCAGTTGCACCCGCTTGCATGCGCCGGCTTCAACGCTGACTTCGATGGCGACCAGATGGCAGTTCACCTTCCGCTGTCCAACGAGGCGGTACTCGAAGCGCAACTGCTCATGCTTGGCTCGCACAATATTCTCGATCCCGCAAACGGTAACCCGATTACCGTACCTTCGCAGGATATGATTCTCGGTCTCTACTATATCACCAAGCCGCGTACAGGCGTCAAGGGCGAAGGGCTCTGCTTCTACTCCCCCGAGGAGTGCGAAATCGCACTTAATGAGGGCAAAGCGGATATCCACGCCATCGTCAAGGTGCGTATCCACGACGGGCGTACCCACGAGACCACACTTGTAGAGACTACCCCGGGACGTATCTTGGTCAACCATTTCGTTCCCGAAGAGGTAGGCTATCAGAACGTAACCCTTGGCAAGAAAGCCGTCAAGAACATCATTGCCGATGTCATCAAGACCTGCGGTGTGGCTCGCACGGCTCAGTTCCTCGACGACATCAAGAACCTTGGTTACAAGATGGCGTTCAAGGGTGGTCTGTCATTCAACCTCAACGACATCCTTATCCCTGAGGAGAAGAACGAACTTGTTGCCAAAGGTAATCAGACCGTCGAAGAGGTTACCGAACTCTATATGGAAGGTCTCATGACCGACAACGAGCGTTATAACAAGGTAGTCGGTGCGTGGACCGATGTCGATGCACAGGTTACCGAAGTGCTGATGAAGCACATGAAGGAGGCTGACCAAGGTTTTAACTCTGTATATATGATGATGGACTCCGGTGCCCGTGGTTCCAAACAGCAAATCAAGCAGTTGGCTGGTATGCGTGGACTGATGGCGAAGCCCCAGAAGGCAGGTGCCGCAGAAGGTCGTCAGACTATTGAGAACCCGATTCTGTCCAACTTCAAGGAGGGCTTGAGCGTGTTGGAGTACTTCATCTCCACCCACGGTGCCCGTAAGGGTCTTGCCGATACTGCTTTGAAGACCGCCGACGCAGGTTACCTTACCCGTCGTCTTGTCGATGTGTCGCACGACGTCATCATCACCGAAGAGGACTGCGGCACCCTCCGTGGCTTGACCGCACGCGCCGTTAAGCAGAACGACAACGTGGTCGCTACCCTTACCCAGCGTATACTCGGACGTGTCAGCGTCCATGACATCTACGATGGCGAGGGCAACCTCATCGTGGCTGCAGGCGACGAGATTCGTGAGGCACAGTGCCAGGCTATCGAAGACGCCGGTATCGAAGCCGTTGAGATACGTTCCGTGCTCACTTGCGAGGCGAAACACGGTGTCTGCGCCAAGTGCTACGGACGTAACCTCGCTACCCGCCAACTCGTACAGAAAGGCGAGGCGGTCGGCGTGATTGCCGCACAGGCTATCGGTGAGCCGGGTACGCAGTTGACCCTCCGTACCTTCCACTCGGGTGGTGTCGCAGGTAACGCGGCTACGCAGAACACCTACGCTATCCCGCAGGCTGGTCGTATCGAAATCGACGATATGCGTACCATCACCACCGAGGAAGGCGACATCATCGTTGTCAGCCGTCTTAACGAGATGCGTCTTGTGGACGAGAAGACAGGTGTCGTACTCACACAGTTCAATATCCCTTACGCTTCCAAACTCTTCGTCACCCCGGGTCAGGTCTATGACAAGGGCACGCAAGTCTGCGAGTGGGATCCTTACAAGGCTGCCCTCATCATCGAGCAAGCCGGTACCATTCAGTATCAGGATGTTATCGAAGGCGTTACCGCCAAGACCGAGACCGACGAGCAGACCGGTAAGAAAGAGGTCACCATCACCGAGACCAAGGATAAGACCAAGATGCCTGCCGCACTCATTCTCGATAAGGAAGGCAATGTGCTCCGTACATACAACCTGCCTGTGAAGGCACTGCTTGTTCACCCCGACGGAGCCGAAGTCAAAGTCGGAGACGCACTCTTCACGCAGACACGTTCCTTCGGTACCGCAGGCGATATCACCGGTGGTCTTCCGCGTGTTACCGAGTTGTTCGAGGCTCGTAATCCGTCCAATCCTGCTATCGTGGCTGAGATTGATGGTGAAGTTTCCTTCGGCAAAATCAAACGTGGTAACCGTGAACTCACTATCACATCGCGTCTCGGTGAGGTCAAGTCGTACCTCATTCCGTTGAGTAAGCAAATCCTCGTACAGGAGGGCGACTACGTGCATGCAGGTGTTGCTTTGTCCGATGGTGCTATCACGCCCGACGACATCCTGGCTATTCAAGGACCTACTGCCGTACAGGACTACATCGTCAACGAAGCACAGTCCGTTTACCGTATGCAGGGTGTGGAAATCAACGACAAGCATTTCGAGATTATCGTACGTCAGATGATGCGCAAGGTCGAAATCCAAGACGCCGGCGATACGCGCTTCCTCGAGAAGCAAATCGTTGACAAGATGGACTTCCTCGACGAGAACGACCGTATCTGGGGCAAGAAAGTCGTTACCGATGCCGGTGACAGCGAGACGCTCCGCGCTGGTCAAATCGTTACCGCACGCCGTCTCCACGACGAGAACTCCAGTCTCCGTCGCCGCGACAAGAAGTTGGTTGAGGCACGTGACGCCATGTGTGCTACGGCAAGTCAGATACTTCAGGGTATCACCCGCGCCGCACTCGGCACCAAGTCTTTCATATCGGCTGCTTCCTTCCAGGAGACCACCAAGGTGCTCAACGAAGCCGCTATCCAAGGCAAGATAGACTATCTGGACGGTATGAAGGAGAACGTTATCTGCGGCAACCTTATCCCTGCGGGTACGGGCTTGCGCGAGTTCCAGAACATCCCCGTCCACAACGCCGAGGAGTACGCTGCTCTTCAGGCAGCCCGTGCTGCCGCCGAAGAAGCCCGCCAGTCAGGCTCCGACTCCGACGACACCACCGACCCCGAAGACTTGTAGCAACCACAAGCACTCAGCATCTGCTTGACATATACTGAGTGATATACCAATCAAAAAGGGGTTGCCGGTTATTCAGGCAATCCCTTTTTGATGTACATTATTGGTGTTATTATTGTCGAGTTGGGAAAACATGTGATTATCCGTGTGCATATATAAATAAGGTGTGCCACCTCTTGGGGAAGTGGCACACCGATTTCAGATTGTCAGGAAGCCTGATTAGATAGCGTTGATGTCGTGAAGGACGGATGTAGTCTTTGCCACAGCGGCCTCGCTGGCAGCATAGAGTTCTTTCTCCTTGTCGTTGAGCGGCAACTCGACAATCTTCTCTATACCGTTCTTGCCGATGATGCAAGGCACGCCGATGGTGATGTCTTTGTATCCGTACTCGCCGTCGAGGTAAGCCGAGCAAGGAATCATCTTCTTCTGGTCGTTGATGATGCTGTCCACTACGCTGGCTGCGCTGGCACCCGGAGCCATCCATGCGCTGGTGCCGAGCAGACCGGTCAGTGTGGCACCGCCTACCATAGTAGCGTGTACTACCTCGTCCAACTCAGCCTCGCTCATGAAGTTGAGGATAGGCATACCTTTGTAGGTAGCGAAACGAGCCATAGGAATCATCGTCGTATCGCCGTGACCACCGATAACAAAGCCCTCTACCTCGTTGGCATTGCAACCGAGTTTCTGGCTGAGGAAGTATTTGAAGCGGCTGCTGTCGAGTGCACCACCCATACCGATGACGCGGTTACGCGGCAAACCGAGCGACTTGAGTGTCAGGTAAGCCATCGTATCCATCGGGTTGGAAACTACAATCAGAATGGCATTCGGCGAGTAGGTCAGCACTTGCTTTGCCACGCTCTTTACAATACCTGCGTTCACGCCGATGAGTTCCTCGCGGGTCATACCGGGTTTACGTGGCAGACCACTGGTGATAACCACTACATCGGAGTTGGCGGTCTGTGTATAGTCGTTGGTAACGCCTTTAACCACAGTGTCGAAACCCAGCAGTTGAGCCGTCTGCATGATGTCCATAGCCTTGCCTTCAGCAACGCCCTCTTTGATATCAATCAATACAACTTCGCTGGCTACTTTCTTGACAGCCAACACATTAGCGCACGTAGCACCTACGTTACCTGCGCCCACAACGGTTACTTTTGACATAATTCTATTGTTTATTGGTTTAACAAATTCACCTTTTGCAGCCCCTCGAAAGGGACTTTATTCCGCTTGCAAAGTTACTGCTTTTTTCTCATATCGCAAAATCCAAAACAGAGAAGTGTAAGAAAATGCACTGCATATTTGTGTATATCAGATAATTGTATTATCTTTGCACGCTTTTTCGGGTTAGGCGCGTTGCCGAGCCGTGAGGGCAGGTTGGGGCAGTATGCTCCACCAAGCAATAAATTAACTAATTAAACAACAAACAGTATGTTAAATCATTACGAGGCCGCTTTCGTGTTGACTCCCGTTTTGTCTGAACCACAGATGAAGGAAGCGGTTGACAAATTCGAGAACCTTCTCAAGGAGAATGGTGGTACCATTCTGAATCGTGAGGAGTGGGGTTTGCGCAAGTTGGCTTATCCTATCCAAGGCAAAACAACGGGATTCTACGCCTTGCTGCAATTTGATGTAGAACCGGCTGTGATTGCTACTCTCGAGACGGAATTCCGTCGTGACGAACGAGTAATTCGTTTCCTCACCACGCGTCTGGACAAGTACGCATTTGAGTACGCTGAGAAACGTCGCAACGTTAGTTTGAAGAAAGAAGAACCTGTAACCACCGAGGAGGCTTAATTATGGCACAGAACGAAGAATTCCGCTATTTGACCCCGAAGACCAACGAGGCAAAGAAGAAAAAGTATTGCCGTTTCAAGAAGAGCGGTATCAAATACATTGACTACAAGGACCCCGAGTTCCTGAAGAAGTTCCTCAACGAGCAAGGCAAGATTCTGCCCCGCCGTATCACGGGTACCAGTCTGAAGTATCAGCGCAAAGTGGCTCAGGCCGTGAAGAAAGCACGCCACTTGGCATTGCTGCCTTACGTAACCGATATGATGAAGTAATCAATAGTTTGAAAGGAGAAACATCATGGAAGTAATTTTGATTCAAGACGTAGCCAACTTGGGCTATAAGAACGATATTGTAAAGGTGCGCGACGGTTATGGTCGTAACTACCTCATTCCCAATCAGTTCGCAGTAATTGCCAACGACAGCAACCGCAAGCAACTGGCAGAGAACCTCAAGCAGCAGGCTCACAAGTTGGCCAAGCAACTGGCTGACGCTCAGGCATTGGCTGAGAAGTTGGCTGCTACCGTTATCACGTTGCCCGCAAAGGCTAACGAGGACGGCAAGATATTCGGTGCTATCACTACCGCACAGGTGGCAGAGGCATTGAAGGCACAGGGCTTCGACATCGATAAGAAGATTATCACCGTCGAGAACGTGAAGGAGTTGGGCGAGGCATTGGCAATCGCCAAACTGCACCGCGAGGTGAAGGCTCAGATTAAGTTGAACATTGTGGCTGCTGAGTAAGCCGCGAAGAAAGGAAACAGAAGTATGAAAAAAGGAATTCATCCGGAGAACTACCGCGTGGTAGTCTTCAAAGATATGTCCGATGGCACACAGTTCTTCAGCCGCTCCACAGCCGCTACGAAGGACTCCATCGAAATCGACGGTCAGACTTATCCCCTGATTAAGTTGGAAATCTCGAACACGAGCCACCCCTTCTACACAGGTAAGTCGAAACTCGTGGATACCGCCGGTCGCGTAGATAAATTTATGTCTCGCTACGGCGCCCGCAAGAAGAAATAATCTTCATGTGATAATTCAGAGGCGAGTCTCACGAGGCTCGCCTTTGTTGTTTGTAAATCGTCCTTTGTTAAATAATATCAACAACATTCCGGCACGGGCAAATCGTTGGTGGATTGTTATAGGTTGGTTAGATGTTGGTTGATAGTTAAATGGAGAAAATGATGAGCATCTGTCGTCAATTGTTAATGGAGTTTGGCAGGCAGTTGTTGGTGTCTGCGGGTATCTTTGCGGCATTGTTTCTGGTGCTGTACGTAGTGGAATGGCTGTGTCCGTCGTTACGGGGAACGCTTTTGCAGTGGTCTGACCCATCTTTTGTGGTCGGCATACCTGCCAGTGTCATCGGCACGGCATACGTACTCACTATCCGCAACCCGAAGAACTACATCGGTTTCTATGGCGATATTGTGATGGCGATACTGCTGGCAGTGCAGTTCGGTTTGCAAGGCAGTTTGGACTTGGTGTTGCTTTATGGGGCTGTGTTTGTGCCGTTTGGCATCTACTCACTCTTCGTGTGGCGCACGCACACTATGCAACCGCAGTTTGTAGAGGAGAGTCTTGCTCCAAGGTGGTTGCCACGTGCCTTGCAATTCTTTATAGTAATTGTGGCTCTTGCCATTGTGGTAGTGGACTATATTGCTGCTACTCAGTGTTTTCAGGACAACGGGTGGTGGGATAATGTAGCCCTCAAATTGGTGAGCGGACTGCTGTTTGCCTCGGCGGTATTGGCAAATGGTCTGCTTGTCGGGCAGCGGATTGATGCATGGATTTGGTGGGTGGTGTACAGCCTGTCGGGTATGGCAATTGCCGTTATGATTGGCAACATATTCTCACTCGTGCTATTCACCGTATTCCTCATTATTAATAGTAGTACCGGCATGGCATGGATTAAAATATACCGCAGCACACATAATAATTGATATTTTACGATGAAAAAGAGACAAAATACTATTCTCCGTGTGGAAGCAGACATGGAACTGTTGCCTTTCCTGCTCGCGAAGATGGGGGGGATGACCCGCACCAGTATCAAGCAGTTGCTCGGGCAACGCCGCGTAACGGTAAACAAGGCAGTGCAGACGCGCCACGATGTGCCTGTGCATAAGGGGGATACTGTGGTTATTACTTCGGGACGCGGCAACGGCGAGTTGCACCACCCCAAGTTGAGCATCGTTTATGAGGACGACTGGCTGATAGTTGTGGAGAAGAAAGTTGGTTTGCTTACGGTGCCTACCTACCCCGGTAGCACGGAGACAACGGCGTTCTCCATTCTCAAGAACTACGTCAAGCACCAGGATGTGCACAACGGTATTTATGTCGTCCACCGCCTTGACCGCGAGACGAGTGGTCTGCTGGTCTTTGCCAAGACACCCGAATTGCAGGAGTATATGCGCACTTACTGGCGTCAGTTGGTGACCAAACGCACGTATGTAGCTCTCGTAGAGGGTATTCTCGACAAGAAATCGGGCAAGATAACCACGTGGCTGACCGAGGACAAGCGCAATGCAGTGGTCTATTCATCGCCTGTGGACGACGGGGGGCAGATGGCTGTCACCAACTACAAGGTGCTGAAAGAGACGACACCGCCCTACAATACCACTACTGAAAACACTGCCAATTTCCTACCCATTTCCCTTATCGAACTCAACCTCGAGACGGGACGCACCAATCAGATTCGTGTCCACATGCAAAGTATCGGGCATCCAGTCATCGGCGATCGCAAGTACGGTCATGGCAATGAATACTCGCCTGTTGACCGATTGTGTCTGCATGCCCGCGTACTGGAGTTTATTCACCCCGCCACAGAGCAGAAAGTACATTTCGAGACCCCTGTTCCGAAGGAGTTTCTGCGCGCTGTACGCTAATTTCCAAAGCATACACGCCAACAAAAGAATAGGCTGCCTGAGAAAGATTCGGGCAGCCTATTAACTATTAATTATTAACTATTACTTAACGTAGGTAGTTCTCCCACTTGGTATTGCGCATATCGCCGCTCTTGAGGAACTCCTCGTGCATAGCCAGCGCGCAACTCAGTGTATGCGGGGTGTGTGCCGTCTTTGACATAGCGAGATACTCGTTGAGCATCGGACGATATTGCGGGTCAACGCAGTTGTCGATTATCTCATGCGCACGTTGGATAGGGCTCTTGCCGCGCAAATCAGCGATACCGTGCTCTGTGATTATCACCTTCACGCTATGCTCGCTATGGTCGAGGTGGCTGACCATCGGCACAAAAGCCGAGATACAACCGCCCTTGGCTGTCGAAGGTGTGGTGTAGATACTGATATATGCATTGCGGGTGAAGTCACCGCTGCCGCCTATACCGTTCATCATCTTCGTACCGCACACGTGCGTCGAGTTGATATTGCCGTATATATCAGCCTCCAATGCCGTATTGATGGTAATCAAACCCAAACGGCGTGCCACTTCGGGGTTGTTGCTAATCTCTTGCGGACGAAGCACTATCTTGTCGCGGAAGAAATCGATATGGTCAATGATGTCCTGCAACTTGTCCGCACCGATAGTCAGCGAGCAACCGCTGGCGAACTTCACGCGTCCCTCTTTCATCAAGCCTACCACCGAGTCTTGTATCACCTCGGTGTACATCTCAAACGGCGGGATATGCTTGTTCTCGCCCAACGCACCCAGCACGGCATTGGCGATATTGCCCACGCCCGACTGGATAGGCAGGAACGACGGCGGGATACGCCCTGCTTTCATCTCGTTTTCGAGGAACAGAGCCACGTTGGCACCTATCTTCTCTGTCGTCTCGTCCAGCGGCGAGAACTTGCCCACCTCGTTGGGGCGGTTGGTCTTCACCACTGCCACAATCTTCTTCGGGTCCACCTTGATATGGTCTTTTCCGATGCGGTCTGACGGCTTGTAAACAGGTATCTCGCGGCGTTGGGGCGGGTCAAGCGGCTCATACAAATCGTGCAGACCGCGCATCGTAGCAGGCATCGCCTCATTGAGTTCAACGATAATCTTCGGAGCCAACTCGCAGAACGTCAGCATATTACCCACACCGGCCGTCGGTACAATCACACCCTCTTCGTCCACGTAGCAAGCCTCAATGATAGCAAAGTCCGGACGCTTCATAAACCCGTAGCGCAGGTCTTGTGCCAACTCGCTCAGGTGCATATCGAAATAGTGTGCACCCTGTGCGTTCAACTCGGCACGCAAGTCTTTGTTGCCCTGATAGGGGGTACGGAAATCAATAGCGTGTGCACGTGCCAATGCGCCGTCGCAACTGTCACCCGTGGACGCACCCGTGTACATACCAATCTTGAAAGGTTTGCCCTCTGCGTGCAGAGCCTCTGCCTGATGGGCAATAGCAGTAGGAACATCTTTCGGAGCACCGGCAGGCGTAAATCCGCCCATACCGACCACGTCTCCGTTCTTTACTAACTTAGCAGCCTCTTCGGCTGTCATAAATGGAAGTGCCATGATATCTTATAAGTAAATTATTTTGTCTCAAAAAACGGCTGCAAAGTTACGCTTTTTTTCGTGAATGTGCAACCTCTTTGTGCCCGAGCAACCACTCCGCTATCTGCACAGCATTCAGCGCGGCACCTTTGCGTATCTGGTCGCCTACGCACCAGAATGTCAGTCCGTTAGGGTTAGCCAAATCACGCCGTATCCTGCCTACATACACATCATCTGTCCCGCTCAGAAACAGCGGCATAGGGTAGGGGAACTCCCCTCCGTCGCGGCTATACTCCTCCATAGTCTTCGGCGCATGACCCACTTTCGTCAAATCGTCCGCCAACTGCACACCTTCCGTATGCGCAAACGCCTCCTTGGCTTGTTCGGGCGTAACAGGCTTCTCCGTCTCTATCCACACGGCCTCTGAGTGCGCCCTGAGCGACGGCACACGCACACACGTCGCGGACACCTCTATATCCGAGTGCATTATCTTCCGCGTCTCGTTGTACATCTTCAGTTCCTCCTTCGTGTAATCGTCGTCGCCGAACACATCTATCTGCGGAATCATATTAAACGCCAACTGATACGCAAACCGCTCTACATCAGGCTCTTTCCCGTTCAGCACTTGCCTGTACTGCTCTATCAACTCATTCATCGCCTGAGCCCCTGCACCCGACGCCGACTGGTACGACGCCACATGCACCCTGCGGATATGCGACAGCGGCTCTATGGCTTTCAGGCACATCGCCATCACTATCGTCGTGCAGTTCGGATTGGCAATAATCCGTTTCCCGGTCTCTCCAAAAGCCATCAGCGAATCCGAAGCATTTATCTCGGGCACCACCAACGGCACCTGAGGGTCCATACGGAAAGCCGACGAGTTGTCTATCATCAGCGTGCCGTAACGGGTGATGTCCTCCGCATACTCGCGCGACGTACCACCGCCTGCCGACACAAAGGCTATATCCACACCCTTGAACTGGTCGCCGTGCTGCAACTCCTCCACCACATACTCCTTCCCGCCAAATTCATACCGTGTCCCCGCGCTGCGGGAAGACCCGAACAGCCGCAAGTCGTCCACCGGAAAATGCCTTTCCGCCAATATCCGCAGTAGTTCCTGCCCTACCGCACCCGATGCACCTACTATTGCTACCGTCATATCTTTGCAAACAACAGGCAGGCGTTATGCCCGCCGAAACCGAAATTATTGCTCAGCGCATAGTGTATCTCGCGTGGTTGTGCCTCGTTAAAGGTGAAATTCAGCCTGCTGTCAATAGCAGGGTCATCATCCCCCTCTGCATGGTTGATGGTCGGCGTAACCATCTGATTCACAATCGACAGTATCGACACCACCGCCTCCACGGCACCCGTACCGCCTAGCAGATGCCCCGTCATCGACTTCGACGAGGTCAGGTTCATATCATAGGCATGGTCACCGAACACTTGCTGTATGGCTTTCGCCTCTGCGATGTCGCCTATCGGTGTCGATGTCCCGTGCGTATTGATATACTCTATATCTTTGGTACTCAGTCCTGCCTCCTGCACAGCCAGTGCCATTGCCTCGGCAGCCCCACGCCCCTCGGGGTCGGAAGCCACTATATGATAGGCGTCCGATGTCATTCCCGCACCCACTATCTCCGCATAGATATGTGCCCCGCGGGCTATCGCGTGCGAATACTCCTCTAATACCAGGCAGCCCGCACCTTCGCCCAACACAAACCCGTCCCGTGATGCCGAGAACGGACGACTGGCATGCTCCGGGTCGTCATTGCGGGTGGACAATGCCCGCACCGCGTTAAAACCGCCTATCCCCGCAAACTCTATCGCGGCCTCGCTGCCACCTGTCAGCATCACGTCTGCCATGCCGAAGCGGATATAGTTGTATGCCGTGGCTATCGCGTGCGACGAACTCGCACAGGCGGAAACGGTGGCAAAGTTTATCCCCCGGAAGCCGTAGCGTATTGCCAGCAAGCCCGCCGAGATGTTCGGTATAGCCATCGGGATGAAGAACGGACTGAAACGCGGTGTCCCGTCGCCTGCGGCAAACTCACCGATATTGGCATCCAACGCATGCACGCCCCCCATGCCGCTACCCATTATCACACCGCAGCGCAACGCATTCTCATTCTCCACCTTTACTCCCGCGTCGTGCATCGCCTCATCAGCGGCTACCATCGCAAGATGTGAATAGCGGTCATGCTTGCGAACCTCTTTCTGTTCCATCACATTCGAGGGGTCCAAGCCCTTCACTTCGCACGCAAAATGCGTCTTGAATTGCGATGCGTCAAAGTGGGTGATAGGTCCCGCACCGCTCTTCCCGTGCAGCAGGTTATCCCATGTCGTCTTCACGTCGTTTCCCAACGCCGTTACCACACCTAATCCCGTAACTACTACTCTCTTGGCTTCCATAGACATCTACCTATAAGCGACAAGCGAGTTCACGGTCTGCCCGTAACTCGCTCATCCGTAAATCAATGTGGGGACAATCCTTTATCCCTTTATTTTCTTGATGTAGTCAATAGCGTCTTGTACGGTGCTAATCTTCTGGGTGTCCTCATCAGGAATTGTGATACCGAATTCCTTCTCGAACTCCATAATCAACTCTACCGTATCCAACGAGTCTGCATTCAGGTCGGCTGCAAAACTTGCTTGAGGCGTAACCTGCGATTCCTCCACCCCGAGTTTATCAACAATAATTGCTTTTACTTTCGATTCAATATCTGCCATAACTGTAATTTTAATGGTTTATATTATTTTTTACTCGTGAATTTTGCATTCTAAAATGCCAAATCGGCTGCAAAGTAACTGCTTTTTTTTGGAATATGCAAATTTCCATGCCTTTTCTTACAACTCTATCAGAATGGAAACTATGAAATCCCGCACACTCCTTATCCAACTTCTGCCCATTTCCCATTCTTTTTTCCCTTTTCACCCTCGCGCCAAACAGCAAGGGATAAGCAACCCATAAGCAAGGGATAGATACCCCCTGCACGCCCCTTTTGCTCCTCTTTATGCACTCTATTCATAGTTTTCCACCGCCTCATCATACAAGACACTACAAAAACGGCACTATTTCACAACAAATTTTACTTTTTCTTCCCGGAGTGTTGTGTATATCAAAAAGATATATTACCTTTGCGCACGGTTGAGCATATATGGTTGCCATAGTGTACAATCGTGTAGTGACAAACCCATAAAGCCAATGCAATATGAGAGACGTGCATCTGTTTCCGAAATACGCCTTGTGTATCGTCTTCTCGGTGTGTCTGCACGTTGCCGCGTTGGGCGCACCGTTTATGGATGCCACAACCCCGCCACATAGACGGAATACCACTGCACGCCTGACAGCCCGCCCAAACCAGCAGCCTGCCCAACCAACCCTTTGGCACCAATCCGATACGGCTATTATCTCTCCCGCGTTTACCGATACTATTGCGTCGCCGACCTCTTACACAATGATGATGGTCTATCAGACCTTGCAGCCCGCCATGCCCCAGCAACTATGGCGCATCAGCCGCACCGACAGTGTCTTCTATGCCATCACCACCCACGGACTATCCACCGAGCGCATACAACCATCTGCCCGCAACCATCCACCGCGTACCACTCCCACTATCTACACTCTTCAGCACACCTTGCGCCCCGATACCGCCTACCGTGGTATTTACCAACTGCATACAGGTGCCACCGCTTCCGACAGTAGCCGGATAGCCCTCTACGAGATGGCTTATTTCGACAGCCGCCTCACCAAACGCCAATCGTTGATGTTCCAAACGTACT
>ERZ808278.552-NODE-552-length-23002-cov-4.395171_pt1 | contig 23002 bp, 15 predicted proteins | sample MGYA00521239_ERZ808278 | MGnify/ENA primary metagenome ERZ808278 (study PRJEB31516, sample SAMN03275600) | gut metagenome | biome: mammalia-associated habitat; material: feces | host: Papio cynocephalus | place: Kenya | collected 2012-07-17 ... | reverse complement strand
TATGCAGCAGGACATAGTCTTACCTTAGATAATGTGAATACAATGTTGAATTCATCGTCACAGGCATCTGTACGCCCTTATATTAGTGGTGGTGCCCATAGAACTATGGATAAGGTAGGGAAAAAGGCAGTCATTAAAGTGATAAATCCATGTGAAGAAACCAAGATAGCTGCAATATATGCTGGTGACTACTGGGTTGACAGAAAGATGGATGTAGAGGTTCATTTGAATGCCAAATTAATCGATCCAGTGTTATATACTGGTGGGGTAAATGGTGAACTAAATGGTAACGTTGAGGTTAATTTATATAATCGCGCTAATCTTTTGGGATTTAATCGTTATAATCACAGCGGAGCCGTTAATGTAAAAGTGGAAGAAGAAGTTTTTGTGGATACTGTTAGTTTTGTACAGGTAGATGAAGTAGTATTAGAAAATAAAGCAAAAATTATGGTTCCACAATCAGGGGTATTCGATGTAGAGAAAGTAACCCTAAAAAAGGAAGCGGTTCTTGATTTTAGACAAATGAGTAATAGTCCTAGCATTGCAGGTGATTTTGTTGGTTGTAGCAATGTGGGAGATGCAAAGAAGGCAGGAGCTATTTTATTAAATAATAAGCAGACCTTGCAGATTGGTGGTAGTGTAAGTGGTCTTACCCGTTTAAATTCCAATGGTGTAGAGTATATGGAACGTTTTTTAGACGGCCATGAATATATTTGTGCTCAGAAAGCAGGAGATGGGACATTCTCCATTGAAGGGACGAGCTATCGTGATTATGAAATTCAAAAGAAAACAGAGCGAGGTTCAGATGTTTGGGTAGTTTCTAAAAAGAAAGCTGATGAGTTAGATAAGTTTGGTAATTTTGCTTGGCAAGGAGGAAATGACCAAATTGTGAAACCACAGTCAGGCGATGAATTTCTATATCCAGTTCAATTCTACAAAATGAGTGGTTCTGAATATTTGCCAGATATGCATGAGCTAGGAAATGATTATGTGATTTCTCTTGAAAGGGTAGATGGCAGGAAACTTGATCTTGAAGAGGATGTGTTTGTAGACTGGAATTATGATCGAGAAGAGGATGAACCTGTTCAGATTGTGTTTGCTATCTATAACCTGGAAAACGTTTACGGTGATTTGAGACTGACAGTAAAACATGTAGAAAGCGGAAAGAAAATTGAGAGAAGTATTGCTGTTCTTGAAAAAGAGGAAGTGCCGAGTGTGAAGCCAACGGAAATAGCACCAAGCGTAAAGCCAACGGATGTGTCACCAAGCACGAAACCGACTGCAGCGCCAAGTACGAAACCGGCTTCTATTAAGCTGAATATGACAAAGGCAACTCTTTATACGACTGGTTCTTCAATGTTGCAGCTCAAGGCAACTGTTGTAGGAACAAGTAACGTAGTAAAGTACATCAGTGAAAATAGCAAAATTGCCAAAGTAGATAAGTATGGTAAAGTAACAGCAGTTGGTGCAGGTACAGTGAAAATTAAAGCAGAAGCCAATGGAATAACTGCATATTGTACTGTGATTGTGAAAAAAACGGTTTTAAAATTGAATGTTGATAAGGCGACAATTTATACGGCTGCACAAAAAACAGTGCAAATCAAACCAACAATCGTGGGAGTTAGTCAAAAGGCAGCCTACGCTAGTAGTGATACAAAGGTAGCAAAGGTAGATAAATACGGAAAAGTAACGGCTGTGAAAGCTGGAACTGTAGTGATTACAGTAAAAGCCAATGGATTAACGAAAAAGTGTACCATTACAGTAAGAAAGCCTGAGTTGAAAATTAGTAAGACAAGCCTTACTGTGAGTCGTGGTAAAAAGGCTACGATTTCCGCAAAAGCAGCACCAAAGGGTACGATTACATTTACTTCAAATAATAAGAAATTGGTAACGGTTAATAAGCAGGGAGTTGTAACTGGAGTAAAATCTGGAACTGCGACAATTACTGTTAAGTGCAATGGAATCACAAAAAAAGTTACAGTGAAAGTAAAATAAAAAGAGAAGGCTAGGGAAAAAATAACCCTAGTCTTTTCTGTGTTTTTGTTGTTAATTTTTTTTAATAGATGGTATACTACATACTGAATGAAAGGAGGATTATTATGAATGCCATACTAGAAAGTGCGAGAAAGTTACAAGATGAGCTTGTTGCAATGCGGAGAGAAATTCATGAAAATCCTGAAGTTGGAGATAAACTCCCTATTACAAAGACATTTGTAATGAATAAGTTAAGAGAATTTGGATATGAGCCAGAAGAGATTTGTGAGAGTGGAATCGTTGCAACCATTGAAGGGAAAAAGCCAGGAAAAGTAATTCTGTTAAGAGCAGATATGGATTCCTTACCAGTGAAAGAAGAAACACAGTGTTCTTTTAAGTCAACCAATGGTAACATGCATGCTTGTGGACATGACATGCATACAACAATGCTATTGGGAGCATCTAAGTTATTAAAAGAGTATCAAGATGAGATAGAGGGTACAGTTAAATTAGTATTCCAGCCAAATGAAGAAGGGTTTAAGGGTGCAAAGAATATGCTTAAGGCTGGAGTCCTTGAGAATCCTAAGGTTGATGCCGCTTTGGCAATGCATGTGCATTCTGGGACACCAACTAACGTAGTCATTTACGGATTGGGAACAAGTATTGCGGGTTGTACGGTCTTTCGTATTATAGCAGAGGGAACAAGCTGTCATGGTGCAATGCCAGAAACAGGTGTAGACCCAATCAATATTGCGGCACATATTTATTTGGCTCTCCAAGAGATTACAAGCCGTGAGATATCAGCAACCGAATCGGTAGTGATAACTGTTGGAAAATTTATTAGTGGAGAGACTCATAATGTAATTCCAGGAAAAGCTGTCTTGGAAGGAACAATTCGATATCATAAGAAGGATATGGGCGATTTCGTTTATAAAAGAATGGAAGAAATTGTAGAAACTACAGCAAAGATGTTCCGAGGAAAAGCTACCATAGAGGAAGTTGCTTCAGTACCACCTTTGGTTAATGATGAAAAACTAGCAGATGAAATCGGAGGATATATTAAAGATATCGTAGGAGAAAAATCCGTTGTCTCATACCGAGGAAGTGGTATGGGATCGGAAGATTTTGCGTCTTATACCTATGAGGTGCCATCAATGTACCTAATGTTAGGAGCGGGAACCAAAGAGGAAAATCCTCAATATGGATATCCGATGCATCATCCGAGTGTCGTGTTTAATGAGGATATTTTATCGACGGGAGCAGCGATTCATACGTATAGTGCAATTCAATGGTTAAAACATCATAAAGATTAACCAGACATTTTATTAAATTAAAAAAGGTTAGGTCGCAGAATCAAGGCTTCTGAGACCTAACCTTTAAGTTTTTAATGTTTTTTATTGAATTGTGAATTGTACATTATTAGAACGAGAAGAACCTTGAATACCAAAAGTGATACTTTGTCCTTTTTCTAGTCTTGCGTTCCATGATAATGGTGTGATTACATAGTAACTGCCTTCTTCTTTTAGGTTTATACACCAGGAGTTTGTAATCGTAATATCAGATTTTTTCACTTTAATTGTCCAAGTATTTACTGTGGAACCTTCGTTCTTAACCTCTATCTGGTACTCAAAACCAGAACCCCAATCATTTAATTTAGGCACAACTTTGAGTCCGCTAGTTTGAGAAGGTGCCTGTGAAGGTACTTGTGAAGGTGCTTGAGAAGGTGTCTGTGATGGTTGTTGAGATGGTGTTGGTTTCTGATTTGGATCAGATTTACATGGTGTACCATCTACATGTTTCATGACTGCCTGAATAATTGCTGGGTCTTTCCATTGTAAGTTGGAACGATCTATGTACATATGGGCTTCACCTGAATTGGTTGGATTGTAATAGACATTGTTATCCCACAGACACATAGCAATGCTATTATATTTTTCTGCAAGACCGAAGTAATAATCTGCCCATTTTACTCTTTCGGATGTATTGTTTTTATTTGATGCTCCCATCTCGCCAATCACAACTGGTATTCCTTGATTTAAGTATTTACCGTTTAAATCAGAGAAAAGGGAATCAAGAGATGCTTTGTCATAAAACTTGTCTGTTCCATTTGCGTTAAGAGCAAAATCATAAGGTGTGTATGCGTGAACGGATACAATTAATCTTCCAGAAGCGGAGTCTTTTGGAAGTTTGAAAGAATCCACCATACATCCATCGCATGAAGCACCGTATCCAGGAACCATGACGCATCTTGTGGCATTGTTACCACCTGTAGCACGAATTGCATCTAATGCTACCTGGTTGTAATCGTTGATACAAGCAATTGCTTCTTTTACTGCATTATTTGGATTGTTACGTGGGAACCACCATTCATCGCTTGTTCCTACAAGTCTTGGTTCGTTCATTGTTTCAAATACTAAGTGTGAATCGTAATTTTTGAATTTGTTTCCAACCTGTGTCCAGATGGATTTAAAGAATTTCTCAGATTCAGATTTTTTCGCATTTGTTGGAGAATAATAATTGGTGTCATGGTGAGTATTTAAAATTACATACATGTCATTGTCGATTGCATAGTCAACGATCTCTTTTACACGTGACATCCAGAAATCAGCAATCTGATAGTTGGAACCGGTTGTGTATTGTCCCCAAGATACTGGAATTCGGATGGTGTTGAAACCTGCTGCTCCAACGGTACGAATCAATTCGCGTGTTACTGTTGGGTTACCCCAAGCTGTTTCGTTTGAACTTATTGCTGGAGTATATTCTCCAAGAGAGTCTAATGAATTGCCGAGATTCCATCCAGCGGTCATATCTGCTACTACCTCGTTTGCAGTTTTGTTTGTTGCATCTGCTGCATCTACCTGAATTCCTTTTGTAGGTACGGAACCTGCTAATAAGATTGCGGATAATGCTAGTGCAGCTACTTTGCGAAAACCTTTTAAACTTAGTTTGTGCATTTATACCCCTCCTTGATTATTTTGTATAATTAAATTATACAATTAGTACATAAATTAGTCAATCGGGCAAGGATTTTCTGTGATATTAGTCAAATTTGATGACTATAATATACAGATTTCAATGAATAACATATAAAATGAAATCTAAAAAGACCCGTTCCTACTAAAATCCTATTGGATTCTTGCTAAGAACAGGTCTTTTTCCTCTTTCATACATTTCATCCCATGTAATACCGTAGTAAATGGAAAGATATTGTTAAGTTGTTTCTGGAAGGAATAAGTTTCTTATGTAGTTGTATTACATAGATGTAACATATTATTTGTTATAAAGTGTGTACATTGTGTTTGGACCAGCATAGCCGTCTGCATCTAAGCCGTTATTGGCCTGGAATTTGATAACTGCATCGCGGCAACCAGAACCAAAGATACCATCCAAACCGCTTGGGTTATAACCGTGGCAATATAACATACCCTGTAATAAGTAAACAGCATTACCTGTACTGTTAAGGGAAAGAGTTTTTACAGCTGCTTTTGAGTTAGCACCAAATGCACCGTCGGCTGTTACACCAAGTACTTTTTGGTATGCTTTTGTGGCAGCAGTTTTTGTCTTAGGTCCGAATGCACCGTCTACAGTTAAACCAGAAGAATAGTTGCTATTTAACCAGCTTTGGAATTTGGAGATCATGTTCTGTGTTGGTTGTGGATCTGTGGTACCGGAACCATCATAATCTCTTACGCGGCCATATCCGATAATGTATTTATTGGATGCATCAATAGTACGGTAGCCAACTTTATCGCTAATGTTACCTTCGATTGTTTTAATGGTGCTGCCAGATACACTTACAACATAACCAGTATGTGTTGAGTCGCTTTGGGTGTGACTGTCAGAGAAGAAGATGACATCACCTTTTTGTGGTGTATAAGTTCCGCCATAACCTTTTGCGATTGCGTATCGACCTGCTTTTTTAAATGCGGAGACACCTGCATCACAACCTGCGTAAGTTGGAACAAGGCTAATTGGTGCATTAACCTGTCTTGCGACTACCGTTACGAAGATTGCGCACCATGGGGTACTCATGTTGAAATTAGAACCAGTTAGATTGTTATAGTATTTGATGAATTGGTCATCACCGTTAGGTTCAGACGCCCCTAAATATGAGATTGCTTTTGTGATAATTTCATCAGCCATTCTTGCCATAATAAATTCCTCCTATTAATTTACATTTTTGTTACAGCCTTTCCATTTGCTTGCATAAGTTTATTTCCTTCATACCTTATAAAAAGGCGTGGAAAATGAAAGTGTAAACTAAGTGGTGAAAAAATAGTGATGGTTGGAATGTTATGAGTTAGGGCATATGAACAGTAGGGGAGCGGTTAAAACCAACAGAAAAGATACTTTATTGGTAAAAGTATTGAAGAAACTGTAGAATGTTTGTGGCAATGATATTATTTGTGTTTGATTAGTTTGTGATGAACATTATAAGGAACAGGAACTAATCGAATTACGCAAGCGTAACAAGCAGCTTGAGATGGAGAACGGTATTTTAAAGCAAGCGGCGCTGATATAAAAGAGGAAAAAACACTCTCGGACGAAAATAGATGTGATTTAAAACAATGTTCACTTTCCTAATCCAATCGCTTTATTAATACTATCAATGTACGTTGCCCCTGAACGTTTTCCATGCAGAATTTTTCCTAGATACTGTTTACTTGTTCCTACCTTTTTAGCAAGTTCAACTTGTGTCATGTTTAGTTCAATCAGTCTACATTTAACCTCCTGCCCATAAGGAGTCAATGTATTTTCTCTCGCTGCATACTGGCTAGAGCTAGATAACAATTCCTGATTAATATGTCCTAGATACATAGTCCCTGACCGTTCACCAAATATAATTTTTCCTAGATACTGTTTACTTGTTCCTACCTTTTCAGCTAATTCTACCTGCGTCATACCCATTTTGACAAGCTGGCATTTTAAATCCTTTCCATATGGGGTAAGCTCTCTTATTAACATTGATTCACACACCTTTCTCTCTCAAATATCTCTGAAATCTATCTAACCTGTTTGAGTTTTGGGAAGAAACTGTTTTACAAGTTCTCGATATGCTTTTGTCACACTATGTTCTTCCTTGTTTCGCATAGTTACGGTTTTGGTGCTCTGTTCAAATGACAGGCTCTTATTGTCAATCACCAAATTCAAGCGTCTGTTACTAATCTGCTTTTTGCATAGTAGCTGACCGACCGCTCTATGAAACAGAAGACGGAATCTGTCTGGGATAACAGGAAGTTCTAAAACTCCGATGAGCGGAAAAATCTAATTATGACATGCCCTGCTCTTTTGTAACCAGAATAATGGGCAATGTACTGTTTGGGTTTAAATGTTCTTCACACAAGGAAATTCCTTTTTCTGGCATTCTTTAGGGGGAGCAGCATATCTGGAGATCAATTCGCTCTTTTTGACTTCTAGATATGCCACATAATTCAACAGTCGTTCTAGATGAGACAAGGCTCATCTGAAAAGTAATTCTTTTCGTGTCAACTTAGATGTCAACTTAGGATGTCCGTAATTAAGTCAACGTTTGCTGTCTGCTTACGCTTGGTACTAAATGATACGATTCATTATGTAGATATTCTGCCCCCAAAAGATTTGTGTATGTATGCGTAAATGTCATCTACCAGTATGACTGTAACTATCCTGCAAACAGTTGCTCTCGGATTACTCTGCCTGCTTACGGAGAAAAAAAGTGTGAATTTCTAACACCCTCGTAACTTAAGTTAACTAAAAGGAACTCACACTTTGTCACGCCGAACGGGAGCCGCTTTTTTAGCGACTTAGTTCCTTACCCGCTGGTGCGCATTCTTACAAAGTTAAAAATAAGCCTCATGCCACCAAACTGTGTGTAGTATGAGACTTTGCATTAATCGTTAGATGATACCATCCTTGTGAAAAAATTGGGGTTACTCTTGTCTTTCTAGGCTGTCTCTGTTATCTACAATAATAGTTTACTTTAGGAAGAGAAAGAGTTCAAATACTATGACATTTTGATTAAAAAAAAACGCATTTCTGCTAAAAATAGATGCATATCAAACAACTTTTTTACATATCTGCTTAAAAATTTAACATATCTGTTTTCTAAAAAAAGCTTATTGATGTATAATCCTCGTATGCCTTTTTTACCTTTTCTCGATTACGTAAAGATATATTGTATCTTACCCCACCAAACATAACAACCGTAGTCCCTTCTATATGAACGATATAAGCTAAATTCACAAGAACGGAACTATTCAGCTTTACAAAATGATTAGATAGGCGTTGTTCTGCATCTTTAATACTATCGTATACTTGAATCTTTTTGCCTTTCATACGGATTTCAACTTCGTGGCTATTAGGTATTTTTTCTATACTAATAATACTTCTCTCTTTGAGTGACAGCCTTCCATTCTGAAAGGTCACCGTATTATGATTGGAATTTTTCATACGGTATCCATTTATTAGCATAATTCCTCGATATAATGCATCTTCAAAATCATACTGATTCAATGGTTTATCTAAGAATCCACTTAGATGGATCTGGGTTGCATCATATGCAAATTCCGAATGGGATGTAATAAAGATAAAGACTGCCAAAGGGTTGAGTTCACGTATTTTCTTTGCTAACTGGATTCCATTTAAAACGCTTCCCTTCAAATCAATATCCAGAATTGCTAATTCTATACTTGCAAGAAACTGATCATCTTCTTCCGTATAGTTTTTACGATAGGTAATGTCTGCTATTATATTTTTTTTCTTTAATAGTTCTTCTAATACATACCTATTAACCCCTAAACAAATCTCTTCATCTTCACACACATAAATCGTTAACGGTTTCATGATGTCCTCCCCTTATTCTGTATACTATGTTGAAAAGGGAGTGATACCACTCCCTCTTACAATTAGGTTTTCTTTCTCGTTTCTTTCAGTCGTTGTTTCATTTCTTCTGTTACTTTAGGTTGAAAAAAAATATAATTACATAACCAGAAATTTAGGCTTTTGTCTGCGTAATCTCTCGCAGCTTTTGATACAATATGTTCTAGTTTTTTCATTTCTTCACCTCCTTGTATACATTTCTCTTATTTTTCTATTTGTTAATCATTGATTAACCATTTTCCTCCTAAATCTGATTATCACCACTCACTACCAAACATATGTATTGATATTTTAACACGTCCAATCCCTTCACATTCCGTTTCCAAACACTCTCTTGTTACTATAGCCGAATACTTCTTTGCGATTTTATCAACAATCCCAATTCCAAATCCATGCTTCTGTTTATCTTGTTTTGAAGTCTTTGCAAAATCAGCCTTTCCCTTACAAGCATTGCTACATATAATCTCATATCCATCTTCTCTTAACAATACCTGCAATGATACAAAAGCTAAGTTGCATGGTACTTTGGCGGCAGCCTCTAACCCATTAGATATAAGATTCTGTAAAATTGAACAGATATCTTCATCATCCATTCCAAATTCTTCTACCAAAATCCGAGCATTAAAAGGTATTCTCATTTCTCTGGCAATTTGTATGAATCTGCTAATTAAAATTCTTATGGCAAGATTAGAATGATTGTAAAGTAATACTGCTTTTTCTACATCTGTAAACGCTTCCTCCATATATTCTCCTAACTCATCATATTGTTGATTATAGAACAGGTTTTTTATAACGAGCAAATTAATTGGATAACTATGCTTAAAGCGAGCAATATCCTTCACTAACTCACTTTGTTCCCTAAGTTGATTAATATCTTGATGCAAGTCTGATATATAATTGTCTTTCTTCTTTAATGAAGTTACAAAACTAAATGCATTCCATAAAAACAACAACCACACTGCATCCAACAAAACAGACACATCTGATTGTGTTGGATATATAAATTTTCTAGACAATATGCAAAAAAGCATAACACCAATCAATACACTAAGAATTATTTTTTTCTCATTGAGATAACAAAACTGTTTTGCTTTTATGCTTTTAAAGCAACAATAACAAATTATGAACTTTAAAAACGAAACTAAAATACCACATATAAAGTTTGGCATTTTATCCTGTAATATGTTTTCTACATTAACATGTACTATGATAGCATAACATTTCATTACGAGCAGTTCCGCTGCACTTAATATACAGAAAAAAATGAAAATACTTATTAGCTTATCATGCAAGCATCCTTCAAATAGAAATACCGTTACAATAATCAAATATACTTGTATACCAACCATTAATATTATTTGTATGAATGAGTTCTGCGTAGTATTTGTAATGAACTGTTTGAATATAAGTAACAAACAGTTCATTACAAATGCACCAAAACACAGTTTCTTGTTTTTCTGAATATACAATGTAGACATCGACTTGTACCATAAGAGAGGATCAATCCAGCCAGTTAAAATAGCCTCAAGTATGAAAGCCATCTTACTCTCTCCTTATTCCGTTTTTTACCTTTTCATTATAACATAATCTACGTTTGAAGACAACGAACTCGTACTCTCAAGTAATAGTCTCAGTTACAGGGAATATAAATATTTATGTTCTTTACATAGATGTTTTTCCATTTAGACTTTTCGCTACCTATTTCCATTGTTCCACCATATTTTTTTACTATTCTGACCACTAACTCCTTACCAAAGATAGTACTTCCTTCTTGCCTCCTATCAATCTGTCGTAATTTTTCCTCTTTCGTACACAAACACCTACACAATATGGCATACCCTTTTTGATTATGCCATACCTTTAATTGTACATTTTCCTCTCTTACAGAAATCACTGATGCCAGTTCCAGCCCATATACAACTAGATTGTATAATACTATACAGATATCTTCATCGGTCATTCCAAATTCGTTTGTTTCTATGTGAATTAAAAAAGGAATTCCTGCACGTGCTGCTATCTGCATTAAATAACTTATCACAATTCTCACTGGAAAATTCGGATGGTCAAATACTAGTCTTACTTTTTCTACATCTGCAAAAATGGTATCCATAAAGTGTTGTAGTTTATCATAATCCTTGTAATACAATAAATTCTTCATAAGAAATACATTGGTAGAAAAATCATGACGAAGTTGATCAATATCTCTTACCTGGCGTTTCGTATTTCCACCACTATCTACTTTCTTCTTTAGTTTCCAAATATCCTTATTTTTTTCTCTTAATACAAGTACTGAACTCAATATATACCAAAATAGAAAAACACTTTCCAACACTAATGTTGTATTAGGACTTTCTTTATAGACAGTTCTTTTTAAGTACAAATTACTTAACATTATGTAACACATTAAAATTAATGACAATCGCTCTCTATTTTGGCAAAAAAAATTTATTCTCTTATGCCGTCCAAAAAAGCAATAACATAATAGTCCCTGCAATATTTTTGCCAAAAAGCCGAATATCGTATTGGATGTATTATTTAATAACACTCCATCAATATCTTTGGGATAAAAAAGTGAATATATCCCGACTATGCTCAACTCTGTAACAAGTAGTATGCAAAAAAACACAAACATATATATTATCTTTTTATGAAAAGTACCCTCAAACAACAACCATGTTGCCCAAATTCCATAAAATAAAATCAAAAACATTGCACACTCCCTAACTATGCCGTCTTCATTATACCTTTCTCCAATTCCTTTTGCATCAATCAGGCAACAATAAATTGAGAAAATTAAGATACACTGTTTTTTACTTCTCCGAACACCTAACGTTGACATAGATTTAAACCATAGAAATGGATCAATCCAACTTGTTAGAAAAACATCAAGAAAAATTTGCATGATATCATCCCCTTATGTATTTAACGTTTTATTGGTTTAACTCCTGAACATGCTGTTATATAACCAACACGAATTTGCATCTTATAAATATCCTCTCATACTTTTTAGCGGTTAAATCATAACCCATTATTGCCGAATTGGATTCTTCAGAAGTGCGCTTCTTATTGTTTATCATGTAATCCGTTTTTCGTCAAGTGCCGTAAATAATGGGAAAATCTGATCCATAAATTGTAAATTGACATTTCTGAAAGGAATTTTGACATTTTCGCTAAAAAAATATGTTATTTAATAGGATTCATTACATTTTTGACATCCTTTTTGACATTTTTGTATTGAAAAAATTTTTAAGCACATTCTATCATTTTCGTTTGTTCGAATATTATTATTTTGTAAACACAGTAGATGTTAACTCGACTTTACAAAAACCTTCAACACCCAATATAATAAACTTGCTGGAGTGATGAAGGTTTCTGATTCTTACAATATTCTGATATGCTTTCTGCTCTAGCAACAGTTTTTTCTTTGTAAGTTATACTCTTTCCTTTAATTCAGATTCATATTTATTATAGTTAGCCATATTGTTACTCCATGATTGAATTGTTATGATTATACTAGAATTCTAATCATCCCTAGTGAAAATCCCTCTCAAACATCGAATTCCCATATTTCAAATCTTTCATATCCTCAACACCAATCCTATGCAGCAAATCCCGAAGGATCTCACTATGCACCGGTATTTTAATGGCAGAACTATACGCTTCCTTATTAACAGCTTCTTTTCCAAGTTCTCTATCAATATTACGTTTCGGTCCCCCAACACAGCCCCCAGGACAGCCCATTCCTTCCACAAAGGTTGCTTTTACTTCACCAGCCATCAATTTATCTAAAAGTTTTCTGCAGTCCGGTACACCATCAGCCTGAACTTTTGTAAACAAAGTCCGGCTATCTGGGAATAACTGATCCACAATATCGTGAACCGCTTCTGAAACACCACCAGATCGACCATACAGTCTGCCGCCTGTGGCAGCATAATCTACAGAAGGTACGCCGACAAGTTCCTCTGGCTTTATGTCTACCGCTTCAAACATCGCACTGACTTCTTGAAAGGTTAAGACAAAATCAACTGCATCAGCAATATCCTTTTCTTTTGCTTCTGTTTTTTTGGCGATACAAGGACCAACAAAAACGACTTTTGCATCAGGATTCAGTTTTTTCAGAATTCGGCCCATTGCAATCATTGGTGAGACAGAAGGAGTTACATTGTCAATTAAGTCATAATAAACCTTGCGAAGAAGAGAAACCCAAACAGGACAGCAGCAGGAAGAAATCATAATATCCTTTTGATTGCTTACATGTTCATGAAATTCGTATGCTTCCTTGAAACTTAAAATGTCAGCAGCCATTGCCACTTCCACCATATCAGTAAATCCAAGTTTGATAAATGCTTCTCTCATCTGGTCCAAAGATACCTGTTCACCAAACTGGCCAGCAATAGCAGGTGCAACAATTGCTAATACTTGGTTTTTTCCATTCAGCAGACTGGCAAGAGGGAGAAACTGTGGAGTATCTAGATAGTTTCCATGGTCACATACAGTGACACAACGACCGCAGCTGATACATAAGTCAGGGTCGATAAACTTATCATTGCCAATGGGGTCTTTTAGTATGGCATCAAAAGGGCAAACGCTTTGACATTTGCTTTTGCCATCAGACTGTTCACAGTCTTCCCCGCAAGCTTTTACTTTTTGTATGATTTTTTCACGGACTCGGTTATGAGTAATAGAGTCTACAATATGTTGCATGAACATATAATCATCCGCAATGTCTTCGTTTTCTACACCACATAAGGTGCTTAATACTTCTTTGGCTTCTTCTCTGGTTTCAAACTCATTTGTCATTAAGTGTTCAAATACTTCTTCAAAGTTACGATTGTAGTAACCATGAACAAGCTGTTTGTACATGTCACGGTAGTTTTCTTTCATGTATAAAACCTTTCTATTAGTGAATAAATTTATTTATTTGTCTTGAAAATTATTCTTATAAGTATATTGTGCATAATTGTTGTAATTTTATTAGTAAAATGCAATAGAACTTGTAATAATATAAGTGAAATATATAAAACAGAACTAGGAGGAAATAGCATGAAGAAAAAGCTGGCGAAAATCGGTGCTGCTTCTCTAGCAATTGCTGGAGCAAGTGCAGTCATAGTGGCAAAAAAGGATAAGAAAGAGGAACAAAAGAAAACCATAAAAGCAAAGAGGGAGAGAGAACGAAAAGCATATCGCAATACAGAACGTGGAAAACAAGAGAAGAACAGCAAAGGAATATATTACAGCAGTGGGAATTACGAAGCTTTTGCGAGACCAGAAAAGCCAGAAGGAGTAGATAAAAAGTCAGCCTACATTGTAGGAAGTGGACTTGCTTCATTAGCAGCGGCATGTTTCCTTGTCAGAGATGGACAGATGAAGGGTAAGAAAATTCATATCTTAGAAGCTATGGAGATCCCAGGAGGAGCTTGCGATGGTATTTACGATCCGTTAAGAGGATATGTAATGCGTGGCGGAAGAGAGATGGAAGATCATTTTGAATGCTTATGGGATTTGTTTCATAGCATTCCTTCTCTTGAAAAACCAGGAGCTTCTGTGCTAGATGAATTTTACTGGTTAAATAAGCATGATCCTAATTATTCTCTGTGCAGGGCAACTGTAAATCGAGGAGAAGATGCACATACAGATGGTAAATTTAATTTAAGCCAGAAGGGTGCTATGGAAATTATGAAACTCTTCTTCACAAAAGATGAAGATTTATATGATAAGACCATTGAAGATGTGTTTGATGATGAAGTGTTTGATTCTACCTTTTGGCTGTATTGGAGAACTATGTTTGCCTTTGAGAACTGGCATAGTGCCTTAGAAATGAAGCTTTATTTTCAGAGATTTATTCATCATATAGGAGGACTTCCAGATTTCTCAGCCTTAAAATTCACAAAATACAATCAATATGAGTCACTTATACTCCCTATGATTAAATACTTGGAGGAAGCCGGAGTTCAGTTCCAATATGGAACAAAAGTAACCAATGTAGTATTTAGTTTTGCGTCTGGAAAAAAGGTTGCCAAGACCATTGAATGTAAGGTAAATGGAGAAGAACAGGAGATCGCACTTACGGAAAAGGATCTTGTCTTTGTAACCAATGGAAGCTGTACTGAGGGAACTATATACGGAGATCAAGATCATGCTCCGGTTGGTGAAGCAGAAGTTCGTACTAGTGGCTGCTGGAGTTTGTGGAAGAAAATTGCGGCACAGGATCCGTCTTTTGGGCATCCAGAAAAATTCTGTTCAGACATAAAAAAGACCAACTGGGAGTCTGCTACGGTTACAACCTCTGATGACACGATTATTTCTTATATAGAAAAGATATGCAAGCGAGATCCTCGAAGCGGACGAGTTGTTACTGGTGGTATAGTAAGCTGTCAGGATTCTAGCTGGCTGTTAAGCTGGACAATTAACAGGCAGGGTCAATTTAAGGAACAGAAAAAAGAGGAAGTCTGCGTATGGATTTACAGTCTGTTCACAGATGTGATTGGGGACTATACCAAAAAGCCAATGAAAGAATGTACAGGAAAAGAGATTACAGCAGAATGGCTTTATCATCTAGGGGTGCCAGTGGATGAGATTGATGAACTGGCTAGTAACCATGCGGTTTGTGTACCAACTATGATGCCATATATTACAGCGTTTTTCATGCCAAGAAAAAAAGGTGACAGACCAGATGTAATACCAGCTGGCTGTGTTAATTTTGCTTTCCTTGGACAGTTTGCAGAGACACCAAGAGATACGATCTTTACAACGGAGTATTCCGTACGAACTGCTATGGAGGCAGTATATGGACTTCTTGGAGTGGATCGTGGAGTGCCTGAAGTCTGGGGAAGTGTATATGATATCAGGGAATTGCTTGACAGTAGTGTGAAGCTTATGGATGGCAAGTCACCATTGGAAATAGAGCTCCCTGGACCATTAAATGCACTGAAGAAGCCTGTGCTTAAGAAGATAAAAGGAACGGTCATCGAAAAAGTATTAAGAGATCATGATGTCATTCGCGATGGGATGATATAGCAAAAGTTGATTTATTCATTGCTGTGCTGAAATCATAAATAAGTAGAATTATGAAACAATATGTTCTATAATGGTCTCAAAAAGCAGCAGGAGGATTGACTTGAAAAAGGGTATTTATTTAAATGATTCCATTCATGGATTAACAGCATTAACAGAATACGAAAGAAGAATCGTATCCACAATTGGATTTAACCGTCTACATGACGTATACCAGAATTCAACCGTTTATCTTACATTTCCATCCAATCGAACCAAACGTTTTGAGCATTCGATTGGAACTATGAAACTTTGTTCGGAAATGTTTTTTCGGTCTTTACTGAATGCAACGGAATCGACTTTAGAAGAATTTTTTACGATATTTGGACAGGAGTTTGCACAAATCCTAAAAGAGATCCGTGGTCAGCAAAAGCTCTGCGAAGAGAAGCTAGGCGGCAGACTTCCAGAAGCAATGCCGCAGATTGAACTAGACAAGTTAAGACATTCCTTAATACCCTATAATGTAGCAGGACAGTATAAGGTAATGCATCTTATATTGATACAAGCCATTCGTGCAGCAGCTTTGTTGCATGACATAGGGCATCCGCCATTTAGTCATATTGTGGAGTTCGCATTAAAAGATGTTTATATGGAATATAAAGACAAGCCAGTGAGTGACAAAGAAAATGCGAAAGAATTCGTGGAGATTATGTCAAAGTATTTTGAAGATAATCGAAAACTTCATGAACAGATGGGTGACGAAATCAGTGAAGGGATTCTTCACAAAATTATCAAACCACTTGTGACAGAAGATGCAAGATACGGAGAAAATTTATTTGAACTGCTTGTGTTGGAGAGTGTGAAACGGATCTTTGCAGAAGAAGGAGCGTTTCGATACATTCATCGTATTCTAGACTCCAGTCTGGATGGTGATCGTCTGGATTATGTAACCAGAGATGTGCTTAGTTCTGGAATGGACGTTGGAAAAATTGAATATAGCAGAATTATCAATGACATGCAGCTCTTTATTAAGAATGGAGAAATGTATTTTGCTGTTCCATTAAAGGCTGTAAGTTCAGTTGAGGATTTTGTTAAGCGAAGATATAACAGTTATAAAGACATCATTTATCATCACAGGGTAATTAAAACTGATTATATCCTAGAGGGTATTGTAAAGGAACTGGTGAAGAAATATCTTAATGAACCAGTATCAGAGAATCAAAGAGATAGTGAAGTGCTGATTCCCTTTGATATCTCAGGGTTGTGGTTTCCATTAGGGGATAAAAAGTCGGCGATTAAGGCAAATGCCCTTTCTCAGTGGAATGATTCTTGGTTAATGACAGTTCTTAGACAGATTTATTATACCGAGTATTATCATAATGATACAATTCCGGAAGACAGCAGTGAATATGTGTTAGCACAGCGTCTGGCAGAACTGCTTCGTAACAGTAAAAGGTATCACTCTCTCATTAAGAGAGGAGAAAATTTTCAGATTATTGATGATGCAGTAAAATCTGAGATTTTGAAAAACAAAGATGCGATAGAGCACTCTATTGCTGAGATAGAAGATTTGCCTGGTCAGTATCAATTCGTTGATTCTGTAAATCAGCTGTTAGATAATACCATGAGAAATACTTCCGGTTTTATATTATCGTTTATCGTGAGAAATAGTAAAGAATTGCGAATCGATTCTTTTGAACAAATAGTGAAACAAGTTGTGGAAGAGGAAACTAAACAGGTAGTAACGGATCTGAAAACTTACGATACGGTTACCTTGTTTAAGCGTATTTCCCTTGGTTTAGACGCCCCGATTTATTTTTATAATCATAGGGGAGCAATTAGTACACTAAAGGAAATTAGCGGGATTGCAGATATTTTACAGCTTGATTCGGATTATTTGCCGGTATTTTATATTTATATTCTGGCAAAGGATAATAACGGAGTGTTGAAAGAGAAACGGGAAGAACTGCTTGGCTGTATTGGAAAGCACATCGGAGTGGAGCTAGTGAAAATGCTTACGTTATAATATAGTAAGGACTGAGAAACCTTTGGGTTCTAGGAAAATATTCGTAGAACTCAAAGGTTTTTTTGCTAATTAAAAAGTTCAGCTATTATTTACTAATATTTTACTTAGTGAGACTTTGAGATTTTACATGTATACATTAGAATGTAATCGTGTTTGAGAAAAATAAAAAAATGTAGGTATGCAAAAATTGTATACGTGTTATGAAGCATAGAACGAATCTATGAGAAGGGATAAACATAAGGATAATTATATGAGAAATAAATTTTTGAAACAGTCAGTAAAGACTAGTTTAAAACAGTCTTATTTTATGGTAATTGGTGTATTCGCACTTTTATGTGTTTTAATGGGAATTACGGCGGTTAGGCTGTTTGAATGCATACATGTAATGGAGCGGCAGTACATACCAGAAATAATCCAAGTTGAGGAAGCAATGAAGTATCATCTAAAGGCACAAAATGCAATGTATAAATCATGTCTAACTAAATATGGTGAAAATAAGAAGAAGTACAAAGAAGAAGCCAATGAAGCGGATTATGAACTACAAAAGGAACTGCAAAGTATAAAAAATTCAGAATCGTCTTATAAAGAAAGTATTGTAAAAATACAAAAACTGCTTCAGGAGGCATTACAGTATCGAAATTCTGCAATATCGTACAGCTGTAATGATCAGACAGAGGTAGCAATTCAGATGTTAGAAAATAACTATTTTGACAGAATGAATCAGGTAGAAGAATTATTGACCCAAATGGCTGATGGTATTCAGACAAAAGCTGCTCGTGTAGTTCGTACCAGCGAAATTGAAATTATGACATTCTTGATTTTATTTGTCATATGCTTTTTATTATCTATTTTCATAGCGTTAAGATATTCGAAACAACTAATTGGTAAAATTAATGTACCACTTAAGAAAATTGAAGAAGCGATGACTTACATGGAACAAGGCATATTGGATTGTGAATTAGATTATTCTGCGGAAAACGAATTTGGTTATCTTGCAGACAAAGTAAGAAAGACTTCCGTACAGCTTGATCACTACGTTGCAAATATAGAACATTTGCTCACACAGATGTCCGCAAAGAATTTTGACATTTCTGTTGAAATTGAATATCAGGGAAGATTTCAGACCATTAAGAAAGCCTTGAATCAGATTATAGAGGTCATGAATCAGATTTTATATGAAATGAGGCATGTTTGTAATGTTGTAGATGAAGATGCCAGTCAAATGAATGGCATGGCTAAAAATTTATATACGGCCTCCTTACAGCAGACAGCTTCTGTTCAGGCAGTGTTAGCTGGTATTGAGTCATTGTCAAGTGAGATGCAGGCCAATACAGAACATGCAGTTGAAATTAGCCAATATGTAGATAACACAGCAAGTGCTACGAGAATACAGGCAGAACGAATGAAGGAATTAGAACAAAAAACAAGCTTAATGCTTGAAACCAGTCAGCAGATTATTCAAATTATCGGTATTATCAAAAATATATCAAAACAGACAAGTATGCTAGCTTTGAATGCTTCTATTGAGGCCGCACGGGCTGGAAAATCAGGTGCAGGTTTTCAGGTTGTTGCAAGTGAAATTACAACGTTGTCCAATGAAGTAAAACGGGCTGTTGAAAAAAGTCAAAATTTAATTGGAGAAAGTATCGATAGTGGTTTATTTGTAAAAGAAAAAATAACGGAAATGGGAGATATGGTATATGAAACCATAGATGAAATGTCGGAAGTTCAAAGATTTGTCAATGAATTAACCAATCAGTCTGGTAAGCAGTCTCAGATGATGAACCAGTTAAAAACCTCTTTAAGTGACATATCTGATATTATTACAAAGAATACAGCACTATCTGGAGACATAGAGAATCACGGTAACCAGCTTACAAGTGTCATACAGGATTTAAAAGAGACCTTTAAACTGTTTCAAATTCGTGAATAATAGATTTAAACAAATGTATACAAGCATTCAGTCTGCGGAGTCAGAACCAGCAAATTTTATTGGAGATGAGCCAGTTGACAGGTAAGGCTTATCAGGCATGATTGTTTTATAAGCCGAAGGGTGAAATTTAATATTTTGTGGAACAAAAAGGAGTTTCTGGAGTGGGTCAGAACTCCCTTTTTGATTGATGGGAAATGCAGTCTTTGTAAATTTTATCAAAATCGCAAATTTATGTAGAATTATTTGCAATATTGTGATATATTATTCACGCATAAACAGAAAATGTGGAGGATATCACAATGAAAAAGTTATTGTCACTAGTTCTAGCATCAGCTTTATCACTATCCTTGTTAACAGGATGTGGTAACAGTAACAAATCAAGTGCAGACGACAAAACAGTAGACACATTAAGTGTGTATTTCGTGCCATCTAGAGAGCCGGAAGAGATCGTTACTGCAACAGAACCGTTAAAAGACATGTTAAAGAAAGAATTAGCCACTCAAGGTTATGAAGTAAACAACATCGATATTACAGTAGGTACATCTTTTGAAGCAGTAGGGGAAGCCTTATCTGCAGGTACAGCAGATATGGGATTTGTACCAGGCGGAACATATGTATTATACGATGATGGCGCTGATGTTCTTCTAACAGCAACTCGTTCAGGTCTTAACAAAGAATTTGATGAAGCAAAAGACTGGAATGATGGTAAAGCAACGGAATTTACTGACAAACAGGCTGTTTCTTATCGTTCCCTAATCGTAGCAGGTCCATCTCAAAAAGGACAGGAACTTGCAGCTAAAGTAAACGCAGGCGAAGCGCTTACCTGGGATGATTTAAACAGTGCAAAATGGAGTGTAATGTCTTCTTCATCACCAGCTGGATATATTTATCCAGGCTTATGGTTACAGAACAACTTCGGAAAAGGAATTACAGATTTAGCTAGTGCAGTCCAATCTGATTCTTACGGTAGTGCTATGGCAAGACTTGCGTCTGGGCAAATTGACGTTATGTTAACTTATGCTGATTCAAGATCTGATTATCAAGACAGATGGACTACTGAATATAACCGTACAGCCTCCATATGGGAAGAAACTAATGTAATTGGTGTTACCGAACCTATTTATAATGATACTGTATGCGTAAGCAAAACATCTGATACTATGACAGATGATTTTAAAGCAGCAGTTCAGACAGCTTTGATCAATATCGGTAATACAGAAGAAGGAAAAGAAGTGATTTCTATCTATTCACATGAAGGTTATCAAGCAGCAAAATCTTCTGATTACGATAAAGAAAGAGAAGCACAGAAGCTTATCAAAGAATTGAGTAAGTAATCAATGTGATAAACATCGACACTGAGTAAAAGATAGTTTATTGAAGCAAAAATGTCATGCGAAAAGATGTGTGGCAAATATACAAAAGGGATGGGGCTTGCTCCGTTCCTTTTTATGCAATAAACTGCAGAAACATTATAGGAGTAGCCATGATTGAATTTAAGAATGTAACAAAAGTATATCCGAATGGATTCAAAGGTTTAGATAATATTAACTTAACCATAAAACAAGGCGAATTTGTTGGTATAATTGGGTTGTCCGGTGCTGGAAAATCAACATTGCTTCGTACAATTAACCGTATGCATCCAATATCTGATGGACAGCTTATCGTAAATGGACAAGAGGTAATGACATTAAAGGGAAAAAAGTTAAGAAGCTTCCGTAGAAAAATTGGAATGGTTTTTCAGTCTTTTAACCTTGTAAGCAGAACTACCGTAATTCGCAACGTATTAGCCGCCAATGTTCCAGATATGGGATTTTTCCGTACATGCTTTGGTATCTTTACAAAGGAAGAAAAAGTTGCAGCATTAGAAGCACTTGATAAAGTGGGTATTTTGGATAAAGCATACATTCGTGCAGACCAGTTATCTGGAGGACAGCAGCAGCGAGTTGCTCTTGCAAGAACACTTGCTCAGAATCCAGAAATTATCTTAGCAGATGAACCGGTTGCAGCACTTGACCCAGTAACTGCAAGACAGGTAATGGATGACTTTAAGAAAATTAATCAGGATATGAACATTTCTATCTTAATTAATATTCATCATGTGGATCTGGCACTAGAATATACTGACCGTATCATTGGCATTCGTGCAGGTAAAGTTGTGTATGATGGTCCATCCAGTGAAGTGACTCAGGAAATTCTTGATGAAATCTATGCAGGAAAGGCTCCAGAGGAGGAATAGTAATGGGATTATACGACAAAATCTTTAAGCCAAAAAGGATGGAGCTTTCCAATGGAAAAGTGGTAGAAGAGAAGTTTACAAGAACCCCACTAATTCTTCTAATTGTTGTTCTTGCTACCTGGCTATCTGTCCAGATTACAGGATTTGACCTTAGTAGATTGATTACTAGATGGAAGTATTTCATGGATATCCTTAATGATATGTTTCCACCAGACACAGGTTATTTGAAAAATATCTGGGGACCCTTATTTGACACAATTAAAATGTCTTTATTAGGTTCTTTAATTGGTAGCTTGCTTGCAGTACCATTTGCAATGTTAGCAGCAAGCAATGTTGTAACCAATCGTTTTGTACTACTAGTAACTCGTGTATTTTTAGGTTTGATTCGTACACTTCCAACTTTAGTGTGTGCGTTAATTGCAACATACATCTTTGGTCTTGGAACAATGGCTGGAACAGTGGCAATTGCAGTGTTTACGTTTGCTTATGTAGGAAAACAGTTATACGAACAGATTGAAACAGTGAACATGGGTGCTTTTGAAGCAATGGAAGCCATGGGTGCAAACAGAGTGAAGGCTTTTATAACTGCAATCTTTCCCCAAGTATTACCAGCTTACCTTTCTGTGTGTTTATTCTGTTTTGAAGGAAATGTAAGATATGCGGCAATCCTAGGATATGTTGGTGCAGGTGGACTTGGAATGATCTTAAATGAAAAGATCGGATGGAGAGAATATGACAGTGTTGGAATGATCTTAGTTGTTCTATTCGGAACCGTATTCTTGATTGAATCCCTAAGTCATTACATGAGAAAGAAATTGACATAGGGGGGAACGAGATATGAATGAGAAGATTTTAAAGAAATATGAACAAGCCCCTAAAACATGGGGAGTGAAACTTGTAATTGCTTTTATTTTAGCTGTTATGATTGCATGGTCATCGAGCACAGTTTCTTTCCATGTGGAAGAAGGCAGTTCTGGTATTA
>ERZ808278.550-NODE-550-length-23263-cov-3.397578_pt1 | contig 23263 bp, 20 predicted proteins | sample MGYA00521239_ERZ808278 | MGnify/ENA primary metagenome ERZ808278 (study PRJEB31516, sample SAMN03275600) | gut metagenome | biome: mammalia-associated habitat; material: feces | host: Papio cynocephalus | place: Kenya | collected 2012-07-17 ... | reverse complement strand
ATGTGAAATTTGGTCGTATGCTCTTTGAATAAAGGTTGCGTTCGTAACAACCAATGGTTTTAACCCCATTTTTGCCATTCCCGAAGCCATTGTCACGGCTTGCTCCTCCGCAATGCCGACGTCAACGAACTTTTCGCCGAGTTTTGCCCTGTCGGCCGGAGATAGACCCATCGACATAGGCATATTAGGCGTTACCACAACGAACTTTTCGTCGCGTTCGGCTTTATTTAAAATATACTCGCGCGCGACGGAAACGTAATTTCTCACCCCCGCGCCGACTTTTTCACCCGTTTCCCTATTGAAAGGAACGGTCCAGTGCCAGGCTTCCTTGTTTAAAACCGCGCGCTCGTAGCCCTTGCCTTTAAGCGTGTTTATATGAACGACCGTGGGGTGCTCGGTATCCTTTACCTTATTGAAAACTTTGATAAGCGAAGCAATGTCGTTTCCGTTTTTTTCGTAAACGTAATCGAGGCCGAAATCCCTGAATACGTTATGCTCCGATTTACCGTCGCTCTCGCGAAGTTCGGCAAGATTTTTATAAAGCCCGCCGTGCGTTTCGGAGATGGATTGCTGATTGTCGTTGACTATTATTATCAGATTGGAATTTATTTCCGAACCCGCAACGTTAAGCCCTTCGAGAGCTTCCCCGCCGGACAACGAACCGTCGCCGATAAGCGCGACGACGTTCCATTTACCGTTCATCATATCGCGAGCCTTGCAAAGCCCCGTCGCAAGAGAAATCGAGGTGGAAGTATGCCCCACGTTGAAAAGGTCGTGCTCGCTCTCCGCCGGGTTGGTATATCCTGAATCCTCTTTAAATCTCGCGTCGTCGATATACCCTGCCTTTCTTCCCGTAAGCATTTTATGGGCGTAACTTTGATGCGAAACGTCGAACACGAACTTATCCGCGGGCGACGAAAAAACGTAGTGCATTGCTATTTCCGCTTCCACGATTCCGAAATTAGGACCGAAATGCCCTCCGATTTTAGTCAATCTGTTGAAAAGAGCTTCTCTTATATCGTCTGCAAGAACTTTAAGCTCGTCTATGGAAAGTTTCTTAACGTCGTCCGGACAATTTATCTTATTTAATACGTCGTACATCTCTCTTTACTCCTTTGCGTTTTACGATTTACCGTTTACTACGGTTTATCATTTTACGGCGGGTTCGGTCAAGCAATTTTGCGCCTCTTTCCGTTTTTTCGCTTGATTTTCAAACTTTTAAGCTTATCGATTACACGCAAAAACGCGCGATAATCGACTTATAGCCGCACTTATTGCGTCAAAACCCGCCCGAAACAATAAAAAAACGAGCCGAAAAATCGGCTCGCATAATTCAAATATTTTTTACAATCTTCAACATCTCGTCGTATCTCGATTCCATATCGGAAACAAGTTTGAATTGCGACCTCGTTCTGTCGATATTCTGCTTTTCTCTAGTGTGGCGGAAATAAACGTCGCCGTCGAGATAGTCGGTTAAAAATCTTATTCCGCACTCGTAAGTCATCAAAATCGCGCCCATAGGAAGATTTTCACGCTCAATATCGGTTATCGTATCTCCGAAGACCGAAAGATAGCCTTTTGCATAAGTTTCAAAAAGGGGCATATTGAAAATTACCTTTTCAGTTTCCGGCGTATCTTCGAGGCAAGGGTTGCAACCGAACCTTATCGAATCGCCGAAATCGTAACAAATGCTCCCCGGCATCATCGTGTCCAAATCGATAACGCAAACGGCTTTGTCCGTTCTCGTGTCGATAAGAACGTTGTTGAGCTTGGTGTCGTTATGAGTAACCCTCGTCGGCATTTCGCCGCTCTTCAAAAGATTGACTATTCTGCTCGTGATTCCCTCGTGTTTAAGAGCGAACTCTATTTCCGGCATAACGTCCTTCGCTCTGCCGAACGCGTCCTTTTCGAGCGATTTTTTGAAGTTCGCAAACCTCTTTACCGTGTTGTGGAAATCGGGAAGAACCTCGTAAAGTTTGGAACTGTCGAACCTGTCGAGAAGCATAGCGAACTTACCGAAAGCAACTGCGCTCTCGTAAAAATGTTCGGGCTTTTCAACGACGTCGTAGCCCTTGGCGTCCTCGATAAAGACGTAAACCCTGTAATATTCGTCCTCCGCCGCTTTAAAATAAGGCTTGCCGTCCGTCGAATATACGAGCGTAAGGCTCTCCCTGTTCGGGTCGCCGCCGCGGCTCTTTATCTCGGCCCTGTTGAATTCGGTGACGAGTTTTATATTGTTCATAAGCCCGTCTACGTTGGTGAAGAGCTTCGAGTTTATTCTCTGAACGATATATCTTACTCTTTTACCGTTCTCGTTGAAAACGGCAACGTAAGTTCTGTTTATCAATCCGCTTCCGTACGGCTCGCAGGAAACGAATTCGCCTTTTATTTCAAAATGCGATAAAATTTCTTTAAATTCCATTTTTTAACCTCCGCATATCGTCTTACTTATATCACTATCCGCCGACAATGTCAATTATATAAACGCGCGCGAAAAATAAAGCGAACGTTTTTATAAATTTTACATAATAACCGCGGAAAAAGGAATACTTGAAATATGAACGTTAAAAGCGAATTGGAATACAATAAAAAAGCGATTAAAGCAATTCTCGGCAGCGACGACGTTATATTTTTCGATTTTGAAGCCGGCGACAAGGCGGCGTTTTGCGTTTACGTCGATTCGATAACCGACAAGGAACTCCTCGGGCTCGAAGTTATCGCCCCGCTCACAAAAGCCGACGCAAGCAAAAGTATTTTGAACTTATCCAAAAGAATAACTCTCGCAAACATTAAAACGATAGATAAAATCAACGACGCCGCGCAGGAGGTTTTAAACGGAAACACCGCGATTTTTATCGACGGAAAGAAAAAAGCCGTTACGGTGGATTTGAAAAAATTCGAGGTGAGAGCCATCTCCGAGCCGCCTACGGGACTTGCCGTGAGAGGCCCTCGAAACGGATTTACGGAAAGCATTAAATCAAATTTAAGCCTTGTAAGGCGATATTTAAAATCGTCCGATTTAAAGGTTGAAAACTTTGAAAAAGGTCAATATACGCACACTTCCATAGCGTTCGTTTATATCGACGGCATAGCAAGGCCGGAAATCATAGACAAAGTTCGCGAAAAAATCAAAGCGATAAACGTGGACGGAATTCCGGACAGTTCTTACGTCGCAAAACTTTTGAGCGAAAGAAAAACCTCGCTTTTCAAGCAAGTGGGCTCAACCGAACGCCCCGACGTTTTAATCGAAAGAATGCTCGAAGGAAGAGTGGGAATTATCGTGGACGGCTCGCCGTTCGCACTCACTCTCCCCTATCTTCTGATAGAAGATTTTCAAGCGGCGGAGGACTATTATATCTCGCAATATCGTGCAAACCTCGTCCGGGCTTTAAGAGTCGTTGCGATGATATTTTCCATTCTTTTGCCTGCGGTTTTCGTTGCGGCGCAACTTTTCCATTTGCAAATTATTCCGCTAAACTTTTTGCTGACTATCGTGAACGGAATAAAAGAAATTCCGTTTTCGCCGAGCCTCGAAATGTTTTTCGTTCTGCTGATTTTTGAACTGCTTAACGAAACGAGCGTGAGAATGCCGAAATACGTCGGAATGGCTCTCGCAGTAGTCGGCGCGCTCGTCCTCGGAGAAACCGCCGTGAACGCAGGAATAGTTTCCACCCCCGCGATATTGATAATGGCTCTTTCCGGAATAAGCATTTACGCCATACCCGAAATCGTGGAAACCACTTCCGTTTTAAGATTCGTTTATCTTTTGATTGCGGGCTCGCTGGGCGGCTACGGACTTATCGCTTTAACGGCGTTTATCGTTTTATATCTCGCTTCCGCCGACAATTACGGCGCGCCCTACCTTGCGCCGTATTCGCCCGTTTTGCTCAACGATTTTCAGGACGGATTATATATGAATAACGTCATCGGAATGGTAAGACGCCCCGCTTCGCTCGGCTCGAAAAACAAAATAAGACAGAAATTAAAATAAACGGAGAACATTAAATGAATAACGATAAATTGTACGTAAGGCAAATATGCTTTTTGTTTTTAGCTTTCGCGTTGCCGGTTAAACTCGTAACGATGCCGGCATTGGCCGCAAGATTTGCGGCGGAAGCCCTTTGGGCTTCCGCCGCCCTCAACTTTGCCTTTGACGGAATTATGGTTTGCATAATATGCTTTTTAGCGAAAAAATTCCCCGAGCAAACCGTTTTCGAGATTGTGGAAGGCAAATTCGGAAAAGCGGGAAAAACGATTTTCGCCGTTGCGTTTTCGTTCTTTTTCCTTTTAAAAGGCTTCCTCCCGCTTATCGAACACAGGTTTTTTATCGAAATCGCGCTTTACGAAACGACGCCGGCTTTATGGATATTTTTGCCCGTTTTCCTCTTTTCCGCATTCTTTTCGTATAAAGGTTTAAGAGGCGCGGGACGAACCGCCGACGTTGCCATTTGGTTCACTTTGGCAGGAATAATCGTCATAGCCGCGCTTTCCGTTTCGGTTGCCGATTTTTCAAACGTTTTGCCTTTGATTGACGTGCCGTTTTCAAAAATCGCCGAAGGAACGCTTAACACCTCGCTTTGGTTTTTCGATAGCCCTTACCTGCTCTTTTGCCTCGGACATTTTAAATCCGAAAAAAAGCAAACCCCGAAAATCGTGGCGGCGTATTTTTCAATGGCGGCGATAACGCTCCTTTATATGCTCATTCTTCAATGCGAATTCGGCGCGCTCACCGAAAGGCAGTTCTTTTCGCCGATAAAAATGGGAAAATACAGCGTTTCGGTTTCCAATATCGGCAGAGTCGATTACCTCGCGGTTTGCGCGATAATTTTCTCGTGCTTGTTCGGTTGCTGTCTGCCGCTCGTTTTTTCCACGTTTTGCGTTGAAAAAGCCTTTCGCTTTAAGCACAAGATAAAGCCCTGCCTTATCGTAAACTCGATAATCGCGCTTTTTATCGTGCTTTTGGAGGATTACTATTTCCCTATTAGAACGTTTTTCCAGCAATACTTTACGCCCGTGTTCGTAGCGTTTACGCTTACGCCGCTTATCGTGCTGTTTTTTAAATCCGCCGATAAAAAGGAGAGAAAATGCGCTTTTTAAGAACTTACTTTTTACCTATACTGATAGCTTTTTCGATGCTTCTTTTCTTCACTCACGATTTCGGGTTGATTGACATCGAACATACGGCGATAATCGTTGCGTTCGGCATAGATAAGGACGAAAACGAAAACTACGAAATATCCGCGCAGGTGGCCATTCCGCAGGCCTCCACGAGCAACACCTCTAACAGCGAATCGATTATTTCCGCGAAAGGAAAAACGATAGGCGAAGCCATTGATAAAATTGCCGTTTACACGGGTTGGTATCCTCTTTTTGCCTTTTGTAACCTTATAGTTCTCGGAGAAAACGCACTTTCGGGCAACGTTATGACGACGCTCAACTTCTTCATAAGAACGGACAGACTACCCGATTCCGCCGCGCTTTGCGCTTGCGAGGGCTCGGCAAAGGATTTGCTTCTTTCAAACACTCCGCTCGACTCCGTTTCGTCGTTCGCTTTGCAGAAAATTCTCGAACAGGATTACGCCAAGCTTGACAGAATTGCCAACATAAACGTTAAAAATTTTGCCGACGGATATTATTCGCAATCGTCGAGAGGTTTTTTGCCGCTCGTTAAAACCGTTGAATCGGGCGACTCGAAAAACGCCTCGCAAGGCGGCTCGGGCGGTTCTTCCGGCGGCTCTTCCGGCGGCTCTTCGGGTGGCTCGGGCGGCTCTTCCGGCGGCTCGGATTCCGGCGAAGCGGGCGACAAAAGCGACATATACGACGCCTCTTCCGCAGTTTGTTTCTCTCACGGCAAAGCAGTTTGCGTTTTAAGCGCGGAAGAAACGCTGCTCTTTAATTTAAGAAATAAAAATTCGATTGACACCTACGTTCAACTGGACGACAGCGAGATAAACGGACAAAAAACCGATATACTCGTCGAAATTGAGGAAACGAGCAAAAAATATTCGTTTTCTTTTGAAAACGGCAAGCCGATTTATGAAATAAAAATGGATTTGCAATGCCGCGTCGTCAGCGCGAACGCCGATATGCCGATTTCCGAATTATTCCCCGCGGCAAAAGCCCCGGATGAAATTCTTCAAGCAACCGAAAAGAAAATTACGGAAACGTTTGAAAAGCTTTATCGAAAACTTCAAATTGCCGATTGCGACCTTTTCGGAATTAAAAACACCGTTTATAAATACCATTACGGCAGGTTTGACGAACTTAAAGACAATTTGGTTCAGTCCACGGTTTTGAAAACCGACGTTAAATGCAAGGCTAAATCGACAACGAGAGTTTAAAAAAAGTTGACAATCGGTGCTTTATCGAATATAATGTAATACGAAGATGTGATATTGCGTTTTCGTTTCACTCGGGGATGTTCCGAATTCGACTGGATGAAAAAGGGAGAGTATAAGCATACCGTAGGACTCGGCTACGTTAAAACGATAAAACAAATTTAAATGCGAATAATAATCAATTTGCATTCGCTGCTTAATTAGCGCGGCGATGTCGGTTTGCGGAGTTCCCGTCGGCTGCAAAACGGCATCATTTCAGACGGGGAACGGCTTTTGCGTTTTGATTGCGGCGCATCGGCGGCATTTAGTAATATACGGCGAAAACAGTCGGTATGCAGATAGTTTTGGCAAGAGATTTTAAAGCATACTAAGTATGTAGAAGGCTTTTCGGTTTTTACCCAAGACATGGGTTTGACTCCCATCATCTCCACCATTAAGAAAAAGATTATCGATAAACGATAATCTTTTTCTTAATGGTTTTATCTGCAATTTTACGTTTTATTTAATTTAAAAAAAAACAAAACGCGTTCGTTTATTAGCAACATTTTAGCAACATTTGCTGTATTGACTATGCTTTTTGTTTGCTTATTTCTATTGCTTTGTTCACTATTTCGTCCTGCCTCGATTCCACTTGATTCTCCGACACTTCTTCTTTGAGCCATTTGAGAAAGAGATATATCTGCTTGTCCTCTTGCAACTTCATTGCTATCAAGACCTTGCTTGACATTTCCATTTTCATAGAAGCCAACACCTTCGCTAACGACTGTTGCATAATCTGCTCCTTTTGCGTTATTTATTATTCTTTCATACCTTTCATAATCTTTTTTTTTAACAAATTTGATAACCGCTATCCATATCGAGAAATTTTTCGATAAGATACCAACTATCCTGAAAAGATTTGAGTTTTTGCCAACCTTCTTTAATTATTTCTTGCTTTGCCCAACGAGTTAAAAGTTCACTTACTTCACTAAAACTTTCATTGTAAACTCGGTAAAATTCTCGGCAAGAGTTCCGTGATATGCTTTTATAGTGTACCCTGACTTTTGCGCCGCTTCACCTACAAACCTTTGTGCTGTTTTTAGGTCTGCGTTATTTACTGCCGATAAATACTCCTTATCTTTTAACGAATATTTTACTCGCTTATTTCCGTCGCCTTTTTCAGTATTTCCGATTCGCTCGCTTTGGGATTCTCCTTGATAAACGCCACCAACTCGTCCATTTTCTGCGGTTTCCCCCAAAACATTTGAACTATCGCTTTGATATTCTTTTCTTGCACGTTCATATTCATCAACACTTGCATAAACGCTTGCGTGATTTTTTTCATTGTTTTCCTTTACCTCCGCATACCACTCGTTTATAGTCGTTTCATTTGCAAGAGAAACTTTCGCCAACACCCTATAATCAGTCGCCCTTCCGTCATTATCAGGGTCTATCGCTTCGTAAAAATACACATAGCGAGAATCCGAACCGCTATCCATATCGCCTATTTTCGTTTTTGCATTATTCGACCAAGCGAGAGTGTCAGACTTCCATTGAATATATGGAGTCTTCTTATTATACTTGATTTCGGCGGAAACGTCAATTTCTTTTTCAAGTTCGGGATTGTGAGAATAAACGTATCTTGCAAGTTTCATATCTCCCGCTTTCGCTGCCGCCTTTAAATTAAGTTTTTTGGCTTCGTGGAGTTGCTTATATACCCTCTTTGTTTCTCTATCTCCAACCCGTTCAAAGGCTTTCCTTAAATTTTCAATCTTTTGCAATTTTCGTTTCGTTACTAAAATTCGTTACATTTTTTTCGCACCGTTTTAAAGATATGTTCATTTTTGGTTGCATTTTAAACACTGTGTGATATAATAATACTAGAAGCGTTGCCGACGGATTCAAACTTCGGATTTATTTCGTATGAGTTGATTATGCCGTCGGGAACGTTTTTTACGTTTTTTATGTTCAAAATATCGATTAAAAAATTTTTCTGCGTATTCGCCATAAAAAAAGACAGGTGAAAAACCTGTCTTTTTTACGTTTTAAATTTTTCGTGAAACGACAGACTCTCACTTGAAAACCAAAAGTTTTCTGCCGACGTAATTCCACACGAGAACTATGCACGTCATAACGACTTTGCTTATCCACCAGTTCCAGCTTTCGCCCAAAAACTTTTCCACGCCGAACAACGTTACTTCCGGCAAAATTATTACGCCGAGGTGCATTCCCACCTGCGTTATCGCAAGCCCGATAAGCCCTATAATCGTGAAAATCAAAAAGGATTTTTTCGATTTCGACTTCTTTTCGTCGGTTACCTGTTTAAACACGAAAGAAACGGAAAGCAACCAGTTGACGATTAAGCCGCCGCAAAAGCCCATTGCCGTGGACACAATAAGCGAGAAATTTTCGCCAATGAGCGCGGGCGGCAAAAGCCAATGAATGAAAACGTAAGCGACGGCGTAATCGACGACCGTAGCCGTTCCGCCGACGATTAAAAACCTGAATATTTCCCAGAATAATTCCTTTTTCGTTTGTTTCACGCGCGTTTCGTTTTTCTGTTCTTCTTCCATAATTACTCCTATCCGACTAAAAAAGCGTCGTTTTTAAACGCTGCAAACGAGATAAAACAACGTCGTGAGAACGAGCGTGGCGACGACAAAAGACGTCGTTAAAAACACGAGCGTGTTCCCGAATTCCGTTTTGGCCGCAATAACTCGCCTGCGGGCGTAATAAAACGCCATTGCAAACCCGAGGATAATCGGCATAATATAACGGAAATCCATCGTACAGGCATAAGGCATCTTAACGTAAAACGACGTTTCGGAAATTAAACAAGTTAAAACGAGCACGGCGATAAACGCCATATCTTTAAGCCCCGCGTTGTCCGTTTCAAATTTTTTGCCGTTTTTAAAGAACAATACGACGCAATAAACGAGCATTATTATCATTAAAATCACCGAAACGAGCGCGCAAACGTATGCGAGCGACGAGAAACACTCCCCGCCCTTATAATTATTAAACTCGCCAAACAGCGACGAACGAATAAGATACAAAGGCAAATTGTAGTTATTGTAAGCGACAATCGTTTCGCCTTTCATATCGCAGAACGGAATACAATAAACGCTTCCGAAAAGCTCGTTCAAATCGAAGGTTAAAAACAACCTTTCAAATAAACTGTGATGGTTCGTTTTGAGAGCCGGATTAAGCCCCGAGAAAACGAAACCGAAGCCTTGCCCGAACGTTTTATTTGCGTAAACCTGAAACCAAAGCCCCAACGGAGCGCAAAGACATAAGAACAAAACGTAGCAGGCGGAAATATAAATCACCGAACGCCAAGGATTCTTTTCGCCTTTTTTCTTTGCGGAAACCGCGTCTACGATTTCCTTTACGAACTCGTAAACGAACACGCAACCTATCGGCAGACATATCACCGCCGCCGAGATTTTCGCCATCATTCCGAGCCCCACGCAAAGCGAACACAACAACAAATCGTAAAGCTTCCGCCCCGTTTTCCACCACCTTAAACAATAGTAAACGGCAAGCATCTGGAACATATAAGCAAGCGCGTCGTTATTCACCTGCCCCGAAAACTGAATATGCCTCGGGAAAAACACGACGAGCGCGGAAAACGCCGCGAGCGTGTAACCCTTTAACCCGAAAAGTTTGAGGGTTTTTACGAGCGCAATCATAGTTATAACCGACCACGTTACCGCAAGAATTTGCGTCGTCGAATAAAGATAATATCTATACTCCGTAAGCCCGACGTAACGCGTTGAAGTGACCTTCGGCATCGCGGCCAGATATTTGGACGGAATTACGTCCCCAAGCCCGAAAACGGACTGTAAAATTTCGGTTAAACCGTTCGTAACGCGCATAAACGTTGCCTGAATAAACGCATTGAGCGGCGGATGATAAAACTGATAATTATTCGTTGTGGGAAGCTTGCCCGTCGAATAAATTATCCAAGCGTAAGCCTCGTGTCCGGTTAAATCCCCGTTATACGTGTCGTGCTGACGGACGTTCACGGGCGTTGCAAGCATATAAGCCAGCCTCAATATATAGCCGCTTATCAAAATGAGTTTCAACAGTACGTCGGGCGTCATTTCGCCTTTTATTTTGCAGTATGCGGCAACGAGAATTACTATAACGAACCCCGCAACGCCGATACATTGCGCAACCGCGCCCTTCCTGCCCTCGAACTCGTACAACGGTTTGACGATATAAAAGAATATCGTCGTGACGACCGTCAACGCAAGGAAAAGACCTATATATTTCAGAACCTTGAAAAAGTATTCTTTAACGTCTATGCGCCCCGTTTCGGAAATAACGCTCGGGCTTACAATTTCGGACATAAAAAACTCCTGAATCTCTGAATTTATTCCGTTTTTTCGGCTGCGCCGTTTTCTTCGTTTACTTCCGTTTTTTCGGCTTCAACGCCTTCTTTGCTTGCTTCCGCTTTGTCGGCTGCGCCGCCTTCTTTGCCTTCTTCGGATTTTATCTCGTGATACTCTTTTTCGGTATTCACGCCCCAAAGCTCGGTTTTATCCGTTTTTCCGTTGATTATTTCGTCGCAAGCGACCATCGACGTGACCATAGAATGGTCCATATTGTTATATCTGTGCTGACCGTTTCTGCCGACGCACCAAAGATTACTCAAACCGTTGAGATAATCTTTTACCTTATCGAATTCCGCATAAGTTCCGAAATAGGCGGGATATGCCTTTTTAACGTGAATTATCGTGGAATCGAGAACGTTTTCTTTCGATTCGATTACGCCTATTTTAACGAGTTCGTCCGCCGCAAAACTCATAAACTTCTCGTCGGGCGCGGTCCACATTTTGTCGCCCTCGGAGCAGAAATATTCAAGACCTATCCAAACTTTATGCTCGCAATCCTCAACCATATAAGGCGACCAGTTGTTGAAAATCTGAATACGGCCGAGCCTTACGTCCCTGTCCTGAACGTAAATCCAGCAATCGGGAACTATATCGTTGAGCGTTTTAATTTTGGTTTTGTTTTTCACCTTCAACTTATCGAGAAGAAGACCTACCGTTATGAAATCGCGGTAAGGAAGTTCGGTGGCGATACGATAAACGTCGTCGCCGCAATTTTCCTTGCCGACGGCTTCAATCAAGTCCTTTATCGGCATCGAGGAAATGAAATAATCGCCGACGTACTCCTTTTCCTCGCCGTTTTCTTCCGCTATTACGGATTTGATTTTCCCGTTTTCCAAAACGACTTTTTTAACGACGGAATTTTTAACGATTTTTCCGCCGAGGCGAATTATCTCGTCCGCCATTTCCTCGTAAAGTTGCCCCGGACCTTTTTTCGGATAATAATACTGTTCGATAAGGCTCGTTTCAACTTTATCCGTCTTTTTGCGGAAAGGCTTGGAAAGCGCGTTTGCGATAGCTTTTTTTATGGACAAACCCTTTACCCTTTGCGCGCCCCAGTCCGCCGAAATATCGCGCGGGTGAACACCCCAAAGTTTTTCGGTGTAATCCATAAAGAACATCTCGTAAAGCGGCTTGCCGAACCTGTTTATATAAAAGTTTTCGAGATTGTCTTCCTTTCTTTTATGAATACAACTGCCGATATAACCGAAGCCAGCCTGCATCGTCCTGAAAAAGCCCATATTTATAAAGGTACTCGCCTTTAAAGAAATCGGGTAATCGAAAAACTTATGCAGGAAAATTATTCTCGAAAGCCTGTCCCTTACGAGCATTACTTCGTCGGTTTTTTCAGGGTCCGGCCCGCCTTCGACGAGCGGTTTTTCTCTGCCGAGAATTTTATCGTCCACGGACGGCGCGCCCTGAACGGGCAAAAACTTCGTCCATAAATTTACGACTCTGTCGTCCTTCGAGAAAAATCTGTGTCCGCCTATATCCATTCTGTTGCCTTTGTAGGTGGCCGTTCTCGATATACCGCCGATAAAATCCTCCGCTTCGAGGATTATCGGGGTTATATCTTTCGATTTCGTCAGAAGTTCGTAAGCGGCGGTAAGCCCCGCAGGACCTGCGCCGATGATTATCGCGGTTTTATTCATTTCAACCTCTCGTCATATATTTTTTAGACTTATTTGTCTGCTTTATCGCTTTCTTTTTCGGCGGTTTCGGTTGCGGCGGCTTCTCCCTTTGCCTGCTCCGCGAGCGTTTCGTCGGTTATAACGAGTTCGTCCTCAACTTCCTTTTTAGCGTTTTCGTCGATATGGAAGGTTTTGGACACGCTCTTTTTAAGCTTTCTCCACTTTATGATAAAGGTTGCGCCGACGGCGGCGATTATCGTGGAAGCGGCGGTTATTATTGCGGTGGTTGCCGCAGGGTCGAGATACAATAAATTTACCAACATACGTAAAACTCCTTATTCTTTATCTTTTTTTTGTTTGGCTTTTGCCGCGAGCGACGTGAGAATATATTTCGCGCCTTTTTCGCCGGCAGTTCCGTGATTATAAATAAATTCCTCGTAAATCTCCGCGATTTTCTTGCCGTAAATCTCCTCTTCGCCGAGAAGTTTTTCGACGACCGCTTTGACGTTCTTTGCCTCCGATTTTTCGACGTTCACGCCGACTTCGCCGCGAAGCGTCATTTCAACCGGTTTAAGCCCGACCTTTTCCCAGTTCGGGTTTCCGCATTTCGGCTTCGTGTTGACGAATATCGCAGGGCGCTTCGTCGCAAAAGCGAATTCCGGCCCGACGCCCGACCAATCCGTTATGAGAATATCGGAGGAATACACCGATTCGTTAGCCGAGAAATCGGTTTCAAAAACGAGTTTGCTTTCGTCCCTGTCCTTATACTTGTCGATAAAGGCGGAAAGCCTTGCGCCGTAACGCTTGACGTATTCCGGATGCGGACGGACTATTATTTTATATCCCTCGCCGTAAAGCGACTCGATTAAATCGTCCGCGCAGGAATCGAGGAGGTTGTCCTCCTGCCACGACGGAGCGATAAGCACCTGCTTATAAGGCTTCGGATTTTTCTTCCTTTCTTCGTTGGCTTTATTACCCATCTCTTCGAGATAATCGGAAAGCGGGAAGCCGAACTCCACGAGGGTTTTCTTCGGAAGCCCGTAAACCTCTTCGGTTTTTCTCAATTCTTCCTTTATATGCTCGCCCGAACAAAAAACGGTGTCGAAATTATCGAACGCGCCCTCGTTGAATCCGTAAAACGTGCTCATCGTATCGTGCGGAACGTAAACGTACTCGACGTCCTTTTTTATGAACGAACGCTTTAAGTAATAAGTGTTCAAATCCGGCGTCGTCATAACGAACATATCCGTTTCCAAAAACATCATAAGCGTTACGAGCTTTTTAAGACCGATATAGTAAGGCTTTATTCTCGGCTCGTTTTCGGCGATTTTAAAAATCACGTCGTTCGGGTCGTTCGTAACGTAATGAATCGTGAGGTTGGATTTCTTTAAAAGTTCGGCGATTATATCCTTGTAATATTTATAAAAGCCGCTTTTTTCCGAATAAAACACGATATGTTTGTTCGCGATGCCTTTAAATTTCTTATAGTCGGCTTTTTCGCGTTTTTTGTTTTGTTTGTAATCGTTATCTTTTTTGCTTTCCGCGCCGAAAGCCTTCGCCTCCGCAAGAGCTTTTCTGCTCTCCTCCAAAGCCTCGTAATCGACGTACTTCTTCGGGTTGATGAGCCAGTTAAGCAAATACATAACGCCGATGGACATAAGGTTGCTTGCAATCCAATAAAGCGCAGTGCCAGCAGGAACGAAAAGGCCGAGATAAAGCGACAGGGCTATGCTCAAAGCCATTATTCCGTACTGATTGAGTTTGTTCTGCTCGTGCTGCAAAACGTTTGAAACGTTTTGCGTTAAACACATAACGAACGACGACGCGCCCGCAAGAATAGCGACTATTACGTAAATTCCCCATTCCTCGGCGGGTATATACGAAAGGTTAAACCCTAAAAATCCGAGGCCGAGCGAATTCGCCTTCGTAACTATTTCGGAAATGCCGGACACGGACGAAGCGCCCGCAAGACTCATAAACTCGCCCGTTTGCATCATTTCGACGATTTTAAGCTGGCAAGTGGATGAGGACGAATCGAGCCCCGCAACCGCCGCCAAAGCGTCTATCGTTTCGGCGGAATATCCGAAAAGATAATTGAACGGGTGATAAATTATTTCAACCACCGCAAGAAGCAATACCACTTGCAAAATAAGCGGTATTATGGTTATCATCGGGTGATATTTTTCCCTTTTGAATATCTCGGCTTGTCCGTCCGCAATCGCGTCGAAATTGCCGAACATTCTCGCTTTTAAAAAGTTGATTTCCGGCTGAATTTTTACCATTATTATGGAATTTTTCTGAATCCAGACGGAAAGCGGCATCAAAACGATTTTCGTGGCTAAGGTGAAAAGAATAATCGCCAACCCGTAATTTCCCGTAAGCTGCCAGCACCATTTCATCAAATATCCGAAAGGAACGCTGATATAATAAAGAATCGTCGACATACCCCTCTCCTTAACTCATCAAAAATTTACTCAAATACTCGTGGCTGATTTCGTGCCAGTTTTCAAAATCGCTCGCTTTTCCGTTTATGTCGTAAACGTATTCGTGCAAAGAACCCGTGGCGTAAGTGTGCCAGGTGTAAATCCTTTCGCGGGAAGAATTTTCGTCGAGCGTGTTGACGGGAACGCCTTTGCCTTCGTATCCTTCTATTCCTTCCGATGCGAAAATCGTAGCCCACAAATCGGCGTGGGAAGTGGGAGCTTCCGAAATTTCAAAACCCTCGCTTTTCCCCGACGGCTTGAAGAAAAACGCCGTTCTTCTCGAACCGTTCACTTCCGTAAGGTCGTTTACAGGCCTCGAATGGTCGCCCGTGACGATTATCGTCGCGTTTTCGTAAAGCCCGTTGTCTTTAAGAGCTTTTATAAACGAATTCACTACGCCGACGTTCCTCGTTAAAATGGAATTTATAAACGGATTTGAAAGTTGCAAAACGTCGTGCATTCCGTCGTAATGAATAAATGCGAACTGTTTTTCGGATTCGCCGACTTTGAAACTATTCTCGGCTAAACGCTCCGCCTGACCGTTCGTTCCCACCCATTCGTCGTAACCGTCCGCGCCGACTTTATTGACGATTGAGTTTACGTCCGAAGTGCTTCCGGAATCGAATATCTGCTTTAAAACGAGGGGTGCGGCGCGATAAAGCGAAAAGCCCGCGAGCTGCGCCGACAAGCCGAAAGAAATATTTCCGTCGGTGGCGTCGGTTGACCTCGAAACGTTTTTGACGTAAGACGGCAAATGCTCCGCGTTCGTGAACGCGTAATATTTTACCGTGTAAATATTCACGTCGTAATTTTTCTCGTGAAGCGTATCGAGCGGAATATCGTTGCCCTCGTAAGCTTTATCGAGGAATTCCGCGCGCTTTTCTCTTATATCGTATTTCTTCTCCGTGAGCATATTGGCAATCGCGGGGAAAGTGTGTCCGTAATTGGAAACGTGGTCGCGATACCAGGTGAAACCCTGAAATTCGGAGAAAATTTCGTTGTCGGAATTGTAGGCTTTTTCGGCGTACTCCTCGTCGAAACGGTCTATACAAAACACGTAAACGTTATTTTTTGAAGCAAGTTCGTTAAATCCGCGCTCGGTGTTTATAAGCATTCTTTCGCGCTTACCCGAACCTTGAAGAATGTTGGCTTCGTTTTTGGAATTGCTGTTTACGATAACGAAAACCGTTCCCGCAACCTGCGAAGCGAGCATTGCAAACGAAACGACGAGCGACGTCGTTTTGATTATATCGCCCTTATCGCCCTTTTCGTTCACCCAGAACGCCAGAAAGAACGCTCCGCCGTAAACGATAATCCACATTGCAAGGTCGAGGACGATTTGCCACGTTTCGGGAACTTCGCCCGCCATTTTGTCGCCGGGGAGAGAGTTCATTCCGAAATTGAAAAAGTTTTGTTGTAGGATAAAAAGAGCCGCCGTAGCCGCCGTGAAAGCAAAAACGAACCTATAAGCCTTTCTCGGCAAAAGGAACATCAGCCCGCCGAACAAAAGCACCGTTAAAATCGCGCCCAAAATAAGGAAAAAAGCAAAATTGGCCACGGTGAAATCGAGTTCCGCATAATTGCTGCCGTAAATATCGAGCGGCGCAACCACGAAAACCACCAGAGCCAATGCGAGCGACGACATTATCGCCGGCGCAAGCCGACCGAGCCTTTCTTCCGTTATAAACTTTTTCTTCTGTTCCGTTTTTTCCATAACCCTCATTTCCGCAAACTTTCTTTCAATTTTTCAAATTTTCAATTCGTATAATCGTAAACCGAATCGGCCGATTAGCCGAGTGCGTTAGAACCCGCCAAAACTTTCATAATTTGACGTTTTTCAAATCTCTTTGAGCCGACCTGTCCAAATCGCGTTCTTTGATGCTTTGCTTTTTATCGTAAGTGTGCTTACCTCTGCAAAGCCCTATTTCAAGCTTGATAAGCGCCTGCTTTAAATAAATTTTTAACGGCACGAGCGTATATCCCTTTTCGTTCACCTTGCCGATAAGCTTCCTGATTTCGCTTTTATGCAACAATAAACGCCTGTCCCTGCGGCTGTCCTTAACGTTAAACGCCCCGCCGCGGTCGTACACGGCGACGTGCATTCCTTTAATAAAAACTTCCGCCTTATCGACGGAGCAATAAGCGTCCTTTAAACTGACGTTGCCGGTTTTTATGGACTTCACTTCTCCGCCGTCCAAGGCAATCCCCGCCTCGAAAGAATCCTCGATAAAATATTCAAATCTCGCTTCTCTGTTTTCGGATATAACTTTCATACTCGATTTATTTTACCACAACGCAACGTATTTTGCAAGGGAAACGGCGGGTTTATAATATTTTATATTATAATTCTCGCAAATTTCACCAAAACTCACGAATTTTACTCTTCTCAACCGCCGAAATGCCGGCTTAAACGCAAAAAAGCCTGATAAACGCTGAAAAATTTTCGCAAACGAGAAAAGTCGCCGACGACTTTTTACCGACGGCGACTTTTTATCAATATTTCTCAAGAATGACGAGTTCCACGCGCTTCGCCGCCTCGTCCACGCCGGCAACGCCGACGCGAACCCTGTCGCCGAGCGTAAACCTGCGTTTTGCCGAAACGAGAGAATACGTTTTTTCGTCGAAAACGTAGTTCCCCCTCGGAAGAAGTTCAATCGGCGTGAAGCCCTCAACCGTGTTTTCAAGCTCGCTGTAAATTCCGTTCGTCGTAACTCCGCTTATAACGCCGTTGAATTCCTCGCCGATATAATCGCGCATATAGTACGCCTTGTAAAGGTCGTCCACCGCCCTTTCGGCTTCGTCCGCACGGCGTTCGTTTTCGGAAGAAATGCGCGCGGCTTCATCCACAAAGTCCCCGTATAAGTCGATTAACTCGCCAAATTGCCCGTCAATAATCAATTTTAAAACCCTGTGAACGACAAGGTCGGGATACCTTCTTATTGGCGACGTGAAGTGACAATAACACTTGCTCGACAAACCGAAATGCCCATCGTTTTCGGGCGAATATTTCGCCTTTTGCATACTGCGAAGCATTATCTTGTTGACTACCGGAAATATCGGCTCGCCTTTGAGTTTTAAAAGCAAAGCCGAAAAATCGCTCGGCCTGACCTCTTCCGGCTTCCATTTAACGCTTAAACCTATCATCGAGGCAAACTCCGCAAACGCTTTCGCCTTTTCGGGAAGCGGCTTGCCGTGAACCCTGTAAATAAACGGAGCTTCGAGATAAAAAGCGTATTCCGCGACGCATTCGTTTGCGGCGACCATAAACTCCTCGATGATTTTATACGCCTCGGCGGACTTTCTCGGCTCTACGACTATTTTCCCGTTATCGAGGTAAACGTGCGATTCTCTCACGTCGAGGTCCACGCTGCCGCGCTTGTCCCGCTTTTTCGTGAGTATTTTTTGAAGCTCGCGCATTTCAAGTATCATAGGCGTTATTTTCGGATACTTCCCGAGATATTCCTCTTTTCCTTCGATAATCCCCTGAACCTCGGCGTAAGTCATTCTCTTTGCCGATTTGATTACCGAGTGCGTTATTCTTTTATCAACGACGTCGCCATCGCCGTTTATTTCCATAATACAGGAAAGCGTAAGCCTCCTCACGCCCTCGTTGAGCGAACAAATTCCGTTTGAAAGCTCCTTGGGAAGCATCGGGATAACTCTATCGGGAAAATACACGCTCGTGGAACGGCTCAACGCCTCTTTATCGAGCGGACTTCCCTTTTTAACGTACTCCGAAACGTCGGCGATATGAACGCCGAGCATATAATTGCCGTCGGCGTTTTTCCAAACTTCAACGGCGTCGTCGAAATCCCGCGAATCCTCGCCGTCAATCGTTACGATAAGCCTGTTCGTGAAATCTTCCCTCCCGAAAGCCTGCTCGTCAGTGACCTCGTCGTCGATTTTTCCCACTTCCTTAACCACCGAATTAGGGAAAATCTCCTTATAACCGTAGCTTTTTATTATGGAAAGCTCCTCGGATTTCAAATCGAACTGCCTGCCGAGAATTTCCTTAACCTGCCCTTCGGGGCTGCCGTTTTCGGGAAATTTATAAATATCGACAAGCACCTTATCGCGCGATTTCGCTCCGTTGGCGCGTTTAAAAGGAACGTAAATATCGACGAAATAGTTTTTATCGTCCGGGCGGACGAAACCGAAATCCCGCTCCTTAAAATAAGTTCCGCAAAGCGAAGTTACGCCGCGCTCTAAAATTTTCACGACTTCTCCCTCGTCCGACGAACCCCTTTCGGACTCGACCTTAACTGCCAGAACCCTATCCTTATGGAGCGCGCCGTGAAGGCTTTTGTTGGGTATGAATAAATCGGGAGTTTTGCCGTCCGTCGGCGTGAAAAACGCAAAACCGCGCTCGTTTCCGCGAAGAGTTCCCTCGATAAATCCTGCCGACGACGGGGTTTGATATTTTCCGTCTATATAAAAAACCACGCCGTGAAGTTGAAGTTCGGCAAGAATTCTGCCGAGCATACTTTTTTCGGATTGAGACTGAATCCCGAGCTCCGAAAAAATCATTTTTCTCGTATAGCCCGCCCATTCGCCGCGAGCGAATTTTTCTTTTAATTGTTCGTAAATACTCATATTTTGCAAAAAAATAAGGCGACATCGAATGTCGCCTTTGTTTATCTTAAAAAATTAAAGGAAAGTCTGCGCAACGAAGAACGCTATCATACAAACCGCCATAATGGCTATCGTAACGACGGTGAGCCTTCTCAATTTGCTTTCCAACGTTTTGCTCTTGTTTTTCTTATCGGCGAAAAACGTTTCCTGTTGACCGTTAAGCGCGCTTATTCCTTCCGAATTGCTCGGTTGAAGCATAATTACGATTATAAAAAAAATTGCGCAAAGAACGGCTAATACCACGCTCGGAATACATATTATCATTTTGAGCGTCCAGCTATCCATAAGTAAATTTGCAAGCATATTTATTTCTCCGTTTATTTATATTCGATTACTTCAAGTATATCATAACGAAAAACATTTAGCAAGCGTTTTCGGCTCGTATAATCATTTTTTTTATTCCGCAACGCAAATTACCGCCTGCATTTACGGCAAACGCCGTAATACGCGACGGATTTACTTTCGACTTTATAGCCTTGTCGCGAAAGTTCCTCGGTTTCCTCGTCGGTTTCCGAAAACGTTTCGGGCGGTAAATCGGTTATTTCTCCGCAAACGGTGCATAAAAAATGGTCGTGACGGACGGGGTTCGTATCGTACCGCACGGGCTCGCCGTTTAAAAACACTTTAAAAAAAGAGCCTTCCTCGGCAAGCAGATTGAGATTGCGGAAAACGGTCGCCCTGCCCACTCCTTTATCGCGTTTTTTAACCTCTTCGTAAACCTCTTCCGCGCTCGGATGATAAAGCGTTTTTGCCACTTCCGCGACAATCGCCCTTTGCGTCGTATTTCTTCTCGCTTTCATTTGACGAAAGAATACCACTTTACGAAGAATTTGTCAACTGCGGAAATAACCGTTTAAAGATAAATTTTCTGCCCGACGTAAATAAAATCGATTTTATTGTTTTTGAGAATTTCGATTTCCCGCCTTTTATCTCCACCGGAAAGTCTTTCTATCGTATCGAACGGCTTCACGGTGTATTCTTTGCCGTTTGCCCGCTCTATAACGAGCATATCGCCCTGTTCGGGTTTGCTGGTAAGCAAATTATTCGTGACGACGATTTGTTTCGTCGTGGAAAACTTCTCGGCAATCGAATCGAGGTCGTCGCCGCGTTCGGTTTTATATACGAACGTTTTTTTGAAATCCGACATATTAAGCAATTTCGTATTCATAGTTTTATTATATTTTTAATAAACATTTTATAGAACGCAAGGGGCTGAATCGAGCCGACCGAAATCCGTCGATTGAATTTCGGCATCGAACTTCGGCGGTTGAATTTTTCCGATTTAATTTCGACGGTTGAATTTCAACGGTTGAATTTCGGCGGTTAAATTTCGACGCCTGAATTTCGCCTTTCGCCTGCGGCCTTAATCGTTGCGGGATACGTCAAAAAAAATTTCGGGGTGAATAAAATTAAAAAGGTTTTTAAAACGGTTGTAATCGTCACCGTGCTTTCGAGTTTTGAAAGATTTTTAGGGTTTTTATACAGAGTGTTTTTATCGCGCGAGTTAGGCTCGGAAGGGTTGGGGCTTTATCAGATTGCTCTTTCCGTCCTCGGTTTATTTATGACGATTACGTCGTCCGGGATTCCGATAACCGTTTCGAGAACGATGATTAAATATCGCGAAGAAGGCAAAGCGGACAATAACGGAAGAGTCGTTTCGGCGGGAATTCTCCTCACCTTGCTCGTTTCCGTGCCTATAACGCTGATAGTTTTGGCGCGGCTTCCGCTTACGGATTTTCTCTTTTCCGACAAGCGTTGCTCCGAACTTCTTTCAATCGTTATTCCGGGGCTTATCATAACCTCGGTTTACGCCGTTATCCGCGGCACGTTCTGGGGCAACGAAAGGTTTTTGACGTATAGCCTTATCGAACTCTTCGAGGAAGCCGTTATGGTTATCGCGGGGATTATCCTCGTGAAAACTTCCACCGACTTTTTAAACGGAACGAAACGCGCGATGTACGCAGTTCTCATCTCTTACGTTTTTTCGTTTTTAACGTCGCTTACGGCGTATTTTGTAAAAGGCGGAAGACTCGCGCTCCCGAAACGCGAATTAAAGCCGCTCTTTCAATCCTCCGCCCCGATTACGTTTATGAGAACGGCAACTTCGCTTATTAACACGCTTATAGCCGTACTTTTGCCCGCAAGACTTATCCGCTACGGTATGGCGGAAGCCAACGCCGTTTCGGAATTCGGCAAGGTTTTCGGTATGGCTTTTCCGTTGATTTTTATGCCGTCCACGTTCATAGGTTCGCTCGCTCTCGTCCTCGTGCCGGAACTCTCTTCCAACTACTATTCAAAAAACTATCTCACGCTTAAAAACAACGTGGAAAAAGCGATTAAATTTTCCGTTTTCATCGCCTGCACGCTTATCCCCGTTTTCCTTTTTGCGGGCGAATCGTTAGGCTCGATAATCTACGCCGACAAAGTTGCGGGAAATTACGTAAAAAAAGGGGCTATGACGATGCTCCCGATGAGCCTCACAATCATAACCACCAGTATTTTAAATTCTTTGAATAAAGAAAAGCAAACGCTCGTCTATTATCTTTCCGGCGCAGCCGCCCTCGTCGTTTCGATTATATTTTTACCGAAATACCTCGGCGTGGATTCGCTTATTTTCGGAATGATTTTAAGTTACGTCATAACTTCTTTTCTCAACTTACGCGCCGTTTCAAAGGTTTGCCCGAAGCCGCCGAAAACCACCTCTTACGTAATCCGCGGCGCGGCGTTTATCCTTCCGAGCTTTCTTGCGGGATATTTCACGAAAAACGTTCTCGTGCCGCTCATCGGAGAATTCTTCGGCGTTGCCGCTTCCTCGCTCGTTTCCGTAGCGTTTTCACTGCTTTTGTTTTACGTTTTCGGTATGCTCGACTTCGACGGAAAAAATCAATCCGCGCGGCGCGTTTTCAAAACGCGTTTGAGCGTGGGGAAAAAGATGAACAAAAGCGCGTAATTTGCAACACTGTTCCATATTTGCCCCAAAAAGAAGAGCCTGTATAAAACGTAAACGAAGAAATTGCAATCGCCGCCGAAATTTTCCGCGGCAAAGCGAACGAAATTCTTGCCAAAGCCGACGTAGTAATTATAAACGTAGAAACCCGTGGAATTCACGGCTATCGTGCACACGAAAAAGCTAACAACGACGTAAATTGCAAGCCTTATGAAAATTTTGCCGTAAGTTACGTCTTCGGTTTTATCGAAAATTCTGCCGAGAATAAGCCCTGAAAGAAAGGCGAAAAGCCCTGTGGAAACGCCTACCCACGGCATATAAATCATTCCGCCGGGAGAAAAAAGATAACCGATAAAATCGCCGAAAATACAGGTGAGAAAGCCCGCGAGCGGCCCTATCGCCACGCCCGTTACCGCCGAAAAGAACAACGTCAGCGAAAACTGAATGTCGAACATTTTCAGTTCCAAAAACATATTCGTAACGACCGACATAGCCGCAAAAACCGCGATTGCGGCTATTTTTTTTGCGCGCGACGAATTGCGGAAACGCTCCGAAAAAACGAGCCTGCCGAAATTGAACGTACTTTTTTCCATAAAAAAAACCTCCCGATTAAAGGAGAGTTCCAAGTAAAACGCAACCGCCTTAACGGCGTTTATCAAATCGATTTAACCGATTTAACCGACTTCAACAGGATTTTTACAGCCCGACGGCGGTCGCTTTCGCATTGGATGCGCCGGAAAATCGCAAGACACTTTCATTTGCAGGCTTTAACCCCTCAAAAATTTCAACGAGCCTTTTCGAGCATATTCAACATCCCGTTATATGCTACTTGACGCTTTCCGTACTACTCTGCTTT
>ERZ808278.549-NODE-549-length-23362-cov-27.594886_pt1 | contig 23362 bp, 17 predicted proteins | sample MGYA00521239_ERZ808278 | MGnify/ENA primary metagenome ERZ808278 (study PRJEB31516, sample SAMN03275600) | gut metagenome | biome: mammalia-associated habitat; material: feces | host: Papio cynocephalus | place: Kenya | collected 2012-07-17 ... | reverse complement strand
TGCCAAACGGAAAGAAAAAGAAGGGCCACAAGATGGCTACTCACAAGCGTAAAAAGAGATTACGTAAGAACAGACATAAGAGCAAATAAGCCTAAGGCTTGATGCTCCCAGTCAGTTCGTGACTGAGGGGGTATGTCAGCTCATATAAGTTGACATGCCCCTTTTTATTAATTATCATTTTAAAGATTATTGAAGACTATGACAAGCGAAGTTGTAATTGACGTCCAACAAAAAGACATTTCCATTGCACTCATGGAGGACAAGCAACTGGTAGAATACCAAAATGAACCTCGTGAGGCATCGTTCTCTGTTGGAAACATCTACATTGCCAAGGTTAAGAAACTGATGCCAGGACTTAACGCTTGTTTCGTAGATGTAGGTTATGAACGCGACGCCTTTCTTCATTATCTAGACTTAGGAAGTCATTTCAACTCCTACCAGAAGTACCTGAAACAAGTTCAGAGTGACAGGAAGAAACTTTTCCCATTTTCTAAAGCCAGCAAGCAACCAGACCTTGAAAAAGACGGTAGCATACAGAATGTCTTGAAGACAGGACAGGAAGTGTTGGTGCAAATTGTAAAAGAACCAATTTCTACCAAGGGGCCTCGCCTTACTGCGGAGATATCTTTCGCAGGACGATACTTGGTACTTATGCCATTCGGTGAAAAGGTTTCTGTCTCGTCAAAGATTAAAAGCGGTGAAGAACGCTCTCGACTCAAACAACTCATCCACAGTATCAAGCCCAAGAATTGCGGTGTCATCGTTCGTACTGTAGCTGAGGGAAAAAGAGTCGCTGAGCTCGATGCTGAGCTGAAAGTCTTGGTGAAGCGATGGGAGGATGCTATCGCCAAGGTACAAAAGACCCAGCAACGCCCGCAACTTGCATTTGAGGAGACCGGCAGAGCTGTCGCTCTCATCCGTGACTTGTTTAATCCTTCTTACGAGAATATCTACGTCAACGACGAGGATATCATGAACGAGGTAAAAAACTATGTTTCTCTAATAGCCCCTGAAAAGGCGGGCATAGTTAAACTCTACACTGGTAAGGTGCCTATCTTTGACAACTTCAACATTACCAAGCAAATCAAAGCTGCTTTCGGTCGTGTCGTCAACTATCAACATGGCGCTTATCTCATCATTGAGCACACTGAAGCTCTGCATGTTGTCGATGTCAACAGTGGAAACCGCACTCGTGAGAAAGGACAGGAAGCGAATGCACTCGATGTCAACTTGGGTGCTGCCGATGAATTGGCTAGACAACTGAGACTCCGTGATATGGGAGGAATCATTGTTGTCGATTTCATCGATATGAATTTGGCAGAGGACAGGCAATTGCTCTATGAACGTATGTGCAAAAACATGCAGAAGGATCGTGCTAAGCACAACATCCTGCCATTAAGCAAGTTTGGATTGATGCAGATTACTCGCCAACGTGTACGACCAGCGATGGATGTCAACGTGGAAGAGACTTGCCCTACTTGCTTCGGCACAGGCAAAATCAAGTCGAGCATCCTATTCACCGACCAACTGGAAAGAAAGATTGACCGACTAGTCAACAAGATTGGTGTCAAGAAATTTACTTTGTATGTAAATCCATACGTGGAAGCTTTTATCAACAAGGGTTTCATCTCTTTGAAACGCAAGTGGCAGTTCAAGTATGGATTTGGGTTCAATGTCATTCCTTCACAGAAACTGGCGTTCCTCCAGTACGAATTCTACGACAAGGATAACCAGTATCTGGACATGCAGGAAGAACAAGAGACAAAGTAACTCTTTTAGAAAAAGTAATTATAAAAAAGGTGTTCCAATCGGAACACCTTTTTTGTTAGTATTCTATCTCATTATTCACCATTTTCTCAGTATCCCATGGCGCAGGAGCACCACCCAGATAGCGATGGAACCAGTCGAGGTGCGCATTATAGTAGAGCGGCATCGACTTCAGGTTGCTTGGCCAGTGACCATCATACTTCAGCACGATGAGACGGGAAGGGATGTTCAAGGTCTGCAAAGCCGTGAAGTACTGGAGGCTCTGGGTGTAAGGCACACGATAGTCTAACTCACCCGTCATCACAAGTGTAGGGGTCGAGAAGTTCTGGATATAAGAAGATGGCGACCACTTCTGGTAGAGGTCGGAGTTATAAGGCTGTCCCTGCAACTCGAAGTTAGGGAACCAAACCTCCTCGGTGCTTCCCCACATGGAGCGCAAGTCATAGACGCCCATCATCGAAGCCAAGCACTTGAATCGCTTGGTGTGTCCCTGCAGCCAGTTCATCATATAGCCGCCGTAAGACCATCCCATCGCTCCCATTCTCGTGGAATCGACATATTCGAGGGTAGCCAACTTGTCGGTTACCTTCATCACGTCCTCGAACACCTTACCGCCCCAATCGCCAGAAATGGCACGGGTGAAAGCCTGTCCATAGCCCGTAGAACCATGAGGATTAGGATAAGCCACCACATAGCCAGCGCCCGGATAAACCTGCCAGTCGCCACGGAAGGAGTTCATCCATTGCATCTGTGGACCACCATGTACATTGATGATGAGCGGATATTTCTTGGTTGCATCAAAGTCGTGAGGCTTTACGATGAATACCTGCACCTTGTCGCCACCAGCTCCATCCACCCAGATGCTCTCCGAAGGACGAATATCCACCTCCTCTTCCAACTTTTGGTTGAGGAAAGTAATCTGCTGTTCTTTGCCACTAGCCACAGGAGCCCCACTCCACTTCTTCATCTGCTGACGATAGAGAGCAGAAGGTTTGCCAGTGGTGCTATAGGTATAATAAACCATACCCTTGTTGTCGAAGTCAAACTCAGAGATAGCCTTGCCTGCGATAACTGGCGAAATCGTCTGCTTGGCGATGTCGAGTTTGTAGAGAGGTTGCGCACCCTTCACTTCGCCCAAGAAGTAGATGCTCTTGCTGTCAGGAGCCCACTTGTAGTCATCCACCCAGTTGTCGAACTTCTCGGTCAAGATGGTAGATTTCTTTGCCGTTCTGTCATAGATGGCGAGGCGGAAGCGGTCTGACTCATAGCCAGGAACCTGCTGCAGGCGATAAGCGATGTACTTGCCGTCGGGCGAATAAGTTGGCGTACCATCCCAAGCCTTGTTTGCCTTGGTGAGACAAACAGGCTCTCCGCCATCCACTGATACCGTCCAAAGGTCGGCATTGGTGCTAGCCTCCTGGTGCTCATCATGGTTGGAAACGAAGCAAATCTCCTTGCTGTCTGGCGAGAAGTTATAGGCGATGCCTCCGCCGAGCATGAATATCAGCGAGTAGTTGCCTGGTGTCAGGTCCTTGTAAGTCTTGGTCTGTGTGTCGAAGAGGATGAGGTGGTTGCATCTACCATCGCTGTAACTAGTCCAGTGGCGATAAAGCAACTTGTCGGCGATATGCGCCTGTACCGGTCCCTTGTCCTTCTTTTCCATACGAGCCTTGTTGGCCTTGGCATCGGCACCAAGGTCAGGAAAAACCTCAGCAGTGAAAGCGATGTACCTTTCATCGGGAGAGATGACTGGGTTGTCAATTCCCAACTCATAATCAGTTACTTGTTCGCTCTTGCAGGTCGATAAGTCCATGCGATAGATTTGTGGCGTACCTTTCTCTGTATTTGTAAAGTAAATACTCTTGCCATCCTTGCCCCATACTGCCGAACTGCTCTTGCCATCCTCGGTGAGCGCCTTGGCGTGGGAACCGTCGGCATTCATGATGAAGATGTCGGAGCTAGCCTTTTGATTCTTCAAGTCGGAAGAGCTAGCCGTATAGCAGATAGTCTTCCCGTCAGGCGAAAGGCTTACCGAATAGACGCCCTTCACCTTGTACAAATCCTCGATGGTAAAAGCTCGTTTCTGAGCGTTTGCCGAAAGCAGCAACGTCATGAGTGCTGCCGAAAGCATCAATCTCTTGTTCATATTTTCACTTTATATTATGGTTTTCGATGCAAAAGTAACAAATATTTTTTGGAAAATGCAACCTTTCCGCATCTTTTCTCGTCTAAGAGATAAAGAAATGGCAGAAACTTACCCTCGCACAAGAAAAGAGAGAAGCGATAGTGCCTATAGAAACAAGATTAATAACAATAAAGAAAGGAAACAAATTATGATTTTGAGCACGACCCCAACCATAGAAGGCCACCCTATCCGTGAGTATCGTGGCGTAGTGACTGGTGAAACCATCATCGGCACCAACTTTGTGAAGGACTTCTTCGCCAGCATCCGTGATGTCATCGGTGGTAGAAGCGGCTCTTATGAGAGTACGCTCCGCGAGGCAAAGGACACCGCCCTCAGAGAAATGAGCGAACGTGCCGCATCCTTAGGTTGCAATGCCATCGTAGGCATCGACCTCGATTACGAGACCGTAGGTGCCAATGGCTCCATGCTGATGGTAACTTGCAGTGGCACAGCGGTTATCCTGTAAAGAACGAGAATTTAAACCCACACGAAAAAAGTTGCGAGTTTGTCTCGCAACTTTTTTCGTTTTTCCTTATATATTTCGTAGAAAAGTCGTATATTTGCCACAAATTTAAATACGCAAGCGTATGAAAGAGAAAAGATACATATTGCCAGACGAAAGAGGCGAATATATGGATGCAGAGGAATTTGACAAAGAACTAAAAGCAAAAATCGAAGCTGCCGAAGCTGAATATGAGCGAACTGGTAAAGATACTAATTGGGAAGACTTATCGAAGAGCTTAAAGGGGAAGGACTATGGCTAATATAAAAAGTCGATTTACTTAATTTTTCATTAGCAAAAGTTTGGTAGTTTCAATCAAAAGATGTAATTTTGCTCCCGAAAGGCATTAATAGCCTTTGCTTAACAAAAATGAGAGCTCAAGTGTTAGATGAAAACAGGAACGTACTTGCTGAATATGAAGCAAAATTAAGTTCCCATCCTCATGCTAGAATAGCACGAGCAAAATACTTGATGCTCAATGGATCTGTGCCAAAGCCAAAGGTTTTGCCTTGGTCAGTGGTGTTTGGTAATGAGTAAATATCCAGTGGAGGTATCCATACGGGTACCAAATATCCCAAAATCTTGCTCATCCCTTCACTTTTCGGACATAATCATTTCTATCATCCTACTCAATGGTATTCATCAACATACCTACCGGTAATTATCGACATACCTAAGAGAAAAATAAGATACTCTAAGAAAAAACAGAATTTATCCTTAGTAGTAAAAGCTCTTATTCCTAGAAGAAATCTATGTTCAAAAGTTTTGAACATAAGTTCAGTACTATTGAACACAAGTTCTAAACTTTTGAACATAAGTTCGGAACTTTTGAACATAACTTTCTCTTAGGAAAGGAAACTATTTCTCTTAGGAAAGAAAACTACTTTATCTACTAGAAATGCATCTTACATCCACGCTCCGAATCTTGCGCTAGGCAATGGAGCGATGAAAGTATAGTTCTGCGCATTCCCACTATTGAAGAAGTTGACTTTCTGTAAACCTTTGAACACAAGACCATCAGGGAAGAGGCGAACGAAATCGGTAACGCCACCTGATAACGCAGGACTACCTTCCTGGAAATTGAAGTCCCAAGCCTTATCGAATGCCAAAGGAGCGCCCTTTGCTACATCATCATCCTCGCAATTCACATCCATCTTCTCGCTCTGGCGGAAACTCTTGAAGAGTGGATTGAGCTGGCCAGCCACCGTACTCTTGATGTCGGAATCAAACCAGATGCCAAGCGATGCGCCCTTCGCCATCTGCTTCACGCCCGTCTCTGTAGAAGCGAAGTAATAGTTTGGCGTAAGACGGCTGTGCTCCATGTCGGCACCATCCTGCTTAGGCTGTTTCAAGCCATAGCGTGAGTCATAAATAAGGTTGTTGACGAAGATTGGCTTGGCAGCCTTCTCCACCCAGACGCTACCGCCCTTCTTGTTCTTAGAACGGCGCCATCCGCAGTCGATGATAGTATTGTTGTAGGCGGTCATCTCGCTCAAAGGAATCACCTCGCTATTGCCGGCATTCGAGAGTTTGAAGGCATTGGTACAAGCGTTGTAGATGATGTTGTTGGCTACGTCGAGCTTGCAACCCGCCTTCACATTGATTGCCTCACCACCATCGGCAGCATTGCCGCTATCTGCGAAGATGTTGTTGGTAATAATGCCTTGACCACCCGTAAAGTAAGTCTGGTCGTTATAGTTGTCGTGAAAGAAACAATCATTCACCACAAACTTTCCGTTTACATTACAGAAGTGGAAGGCAGGAACACCACCATCGAGGGTGGTCTTGAAAAGCTTGTTTTGGAACGAAACAGAACTCTCGGTTGGAGTAGCTCCACCATAAGCTATATCCACGTGGTTGAGCACCACCTCCTCGGAATTATAGCCGCAGATGATGCCGCCCCAGTCCTCAGGCTTCTTGGTATCGGAAGTGAAAGTGACTGGATTTTCCTCCGTCCCCAAACAGTAGAGATTGCCGAGAACGACGATTTCCACAGGTACCTGAACGGCTGACTTACAGGTCACGGTAACGCCTGGGGCGATATAGAGCGAAGTGCCCACCGGTATCTCCACACTTTCACTAAGGGTGGTGTCCTTGGTCCAGATGATTGAACCTGCAATGGTTTTATTTTCACCATTGCTATAATCGTATGGATTGATATTGTAGTTCTCACAAGAAGTGCAGAAGACGGTTGTCGCAGCTGCCATCAGCAGCATGCAAGCTAAAGTATTGATCTTTTTCATTATCCTTATCTATATCTATGTTAAAGATGCTAACCTATTTATACATTATTATTTATAATTTATATCTCACTCCCAAGAGGAAAGTTCTGCCATATTGGTAAGTGCCGACGATGGTCTTGTCGCTCTTCTGTCCCTCGTATTCGAGGTTGCTCTTATTCACCGTCTTGAGGTAACGCTCACGCTTGGCGTCGAGCAAGTTGTTCGCCTTCAAGAAGACAGAGAAGCCGTTCTTGAATTGCTTCTCGGCACTGAGGTCTAGACCGAACATCGCCTTGTCCCACTGGTCGGCATCCTTGAAAGGAGAAACCAGGGCGAGCTTGGTGCCGGTGTAGGAAGCGGCAAGCTGACCATTCCAACCATGGTTGGTGTCCTTGTAGAGGAGGGAGAGGTTGGCGGTATGAGGTGCTTGGTTCACCAAAGGACGAGTCTGTGTGACACCCGTCTTATACTCGGCGCTACCCTCCTGGTACTCACGCTTCGAGGTGGTGATTTCAGAATGGGTGTAAGTATAGTTTGCCTTCAATCCGAAGTGGCGGATGTACTTGATGACATCAATCTCGAAGCCCATGTTCTTGGCGTTACCGAGGTTATCAGGCATGTAGTAAGCATCGGTACCTGCACCAATCTTGCCATCCGAAGTAACGAAGACTTGCTCGATAGGGTCCTTCAAGTACTTGTAGAACACGCCAGCCAACACCTGTTCGGTGGCAGAAGGGAACCACTCCCAACGCAAGTCGAGGTTATCGATGCGGGCACGTTTCAAGTTCGGATTACCCTTCTCCTGATACTCCTCGCCCTGAATCTGATAAGGCACAATCTCGTAGAAACCCGGACGGTTGATGGAGCGATAGTAAGAGAGACGCACGTTCATCTTCTTTGTTGGTGTCCATTTGATGGATGCCGACGGCAGATAGTCCCAATAGCTCTGCTCGCCCACCTGCCCCATGTTGCGGAAGTGCTGGAGCATGGTGTAGATTTGGTTGGTGTGCTCGGCACGGAAACCTGCGTTCAACTCACCCAAACCAGACTTCACGGTAACCATGGCGTAAGCACCGCCGATGTGTTCCTTCGAGTCGTAATTAAGTTGGGAAGCCTGTGAGTATGGAGTCTTGCAAACCCAGTCGATGCTGCCAAACTGCTCAAATCCATTGCCATCCAACTGCTGCGAGATGTTGGCAGGATTGAAGACATAAGAGTAATATCGGTTGCTGCGTTCCTTGCGGCGATACTGTGCGCCCGCCTTCCAAAGGGCATCCACCCCATTGCCGAAGTGAGTGTCGTAAGAGAGGTTGATGTAACCCGCCCAGTCAGTATCCTTGTTGTGCTGAAAGCGTCGCTCGGCACTCTTCGGAAGTGTCTTCTGAATTTTCTTATTGGTGTCCCAAATCGAACCATCGATGTCAGAATCTACGGTATTGGTCAACGTGATGTAAGTTCTGTCTGGATCTTCCTCCTTGGCTTGCGAGAAGATGCCCGACCAATCTACCACGAAATCCTTGGTGAGATGGTGCGTACCCTTCAAGTTGGTGGCAAAGATACTCTGAGTCAAAGAAGTTGAACGAGTCTCATCGTCCTGGGTATAAGTGTCGGCGCCAATGTATTCGGTGCTGATGCCCTGGTTGTAGCGCACGCTCTTCGAATTGGTGCGCACATACATATTGTACCACTCCAACTTATGGGCACCAGGGATCAGATGATTGCCCAAAGTCAAGTCTATCTTGGCATGGGCACCTGCGGTCAAGTCGTGAATGCTATAATAACGTTTGTGCAAATTGGAAATATACATCGCCTGTTCGCCCGAAGCCATCTTCACGGAGTTGTAAGTTCGCTCGGTGCCACGGAAAGTGTTTTGGATACTACCAGCGAGCATTACGCCCAAGCGGTCTTTCCAAAAACGGTTGCCGATGGAGAGACCACCGATGAAGTTAGGGGCAGGATTGGAATGGCTCTTGATTTGGGTAGGACCCTTCTTAAAGTCGTTCATCCCAGCCTTATAGTTTGGACCATAAGCCTCGTAAGGTGACTGGTGGGTGTAGTCGCTGCGGTTGGAGGTGAGATAGTCGTGACCGTCTTTCCAGAAATAATCGCTCGCTCCCACGGCGGCATTCGCCTGAAGTTGGAAACGGGAAGGTGCATCCTTCATCACCATATCTACCACTCCACCTGCCGCATCGCCCTCCATGTCGGCGGTCAGAGACTTCGACACCACGAGGCGATCCATCAAGTCGGAAGGGAAGAGATTGAGCGGAATGTAGCGGTTCTTGTCGTCTGGACTCGGAATCTTCACACCGTTCACGAGGGTGTAGTTGTATCGCTTGTCCATGCCTCGGAGGATGGCGTAGGAAGCTTCGCCCGAAGCATCTCGTTCCATCGTAACACCAGAAACACGCTGCAAGACGCTCGCCACATTGACATCAGGAGAGAGTTGGATGCTCTGCTGGCTCATCACGTTGAGCACGTTGCCGGCATTTTTCACCGTCTCCACGGCACTGCGGTCTGAGCGATACTCACGATGGCCTGTCACCACAACTTCGCCGAGCTGCTTGGTGTCCTCGTCCATGGCGATGGTCAACAGTCCGTCTTTTCCATCCTTCGAGTCCTTGGAGTAATCCTTAGCCACATCCACCACCATCTCCTTGGTCTTGTAAGACATGTAAGTGACGATGATGGTAAACTTGCCCTTGTCGGGCAACTCGTGCAGGGTGAAAGTACCATCGAGACCAGTCGTGGTACTCACGTTGGGCAGTTCCTTCACTCGGATCACGGTTCCGATGAGCGGTTCGCCCGTCTTGTTATCCTTGACAATGCCATCGAGCGTATGGGATTGGATGGCAGAGGTCGCTGCGGCAAGAAGAGCCGCACTGATTAAAAATCTTTTCATCTCTATATAAAAAATCTCACAAATTCAAGCAAAAAGAACTATTGAATTCTTCACTCTTCATTCTTCACTCTTCACTTATTCTTCACGATTTCGTGAAGAATATTCCCTTCCTTGTCTATCATCGACATTCTCAATTGCTTCTTATCTACCGTAAACACCGAGTAACCATCGGCTGGGCTACAGAACACGGTTCCTTCGATAGGCAGCACGGGGCGAGCCAAGGAAGAGGAAGAGTTGACCACATAGTCGATAGGGTCGCCTTTCTTCTGGATGTGCTGGAAGCTATGGATGTGTCCACAGGCATAAATCGCCACATTATTATATTTATGGAGAATAGGAAGCAAACGCTTCTGCATGTCGAGACGCTCACTCTCCTTTTTCTCGGTATAAGCATAGATAGGATGATGTCCCAAGACGATGACCCAGTCTTCCTTGGCATTCTTCAGCGTGTTGTCGAGCCAAGAGAGCTGCGCCTGCATGTCTTCCTTGCAGGCATCAGGATAAGTATCGGAGGCCTTGCGATAAGAGTCGATGAGCGGTGTGGTGTCGAGACAAACCACCCTTACGGTAGTGCCCTTGTGGTCGAACACCTTGGTATAGTATTTGGCTGGCATCATCCATCGGCGGCTCACCTTGCCATAATCCAGAAAAGCCTGGGTGTTGCCACGATACTCATGGTTTCCGCAAACCGGGAACCAGTCTATCATCAAGTCGGGATGAGAGTAAATCCACTCGAAGTTGGTCTGCCAAAGTGGGTCTTGCAGGGAAGCAATGCCATTGAAATGATGGATGTCGCCCACGGCGAAGACACACTCAGGGTCAACCACGCCCGCCATCTCGCCCATCAGTTCGGCGATAGGTTTCTGGTCGTAATAGCCGTTGCGCCCCATGTCGTTGGTCATATAGAGCGTAATCTCGCCCTTCAGTTTTTTCCAATCCTCTCTCTTGGCTGTACAGTCTGCCATAATCTGTTTTTTGTCGGAAGAACAGCATGAAGCCATCTGATTCTGCACACCTGCACGTGTCTTCACACCCTGTGCTTGCAATTGCAAACTTCCTCCCAACAACAAAGCTGTCGCAAAAAACAAAACGGCTCGTCTTCTGCCGCACCCATTCAAAACATTCTTTTTCATTCCTTTGAAATTAATACCTTATTCTAATTTTCATTCCTTTGAAATCTATATTTAAAAAAAGACAAGACTCCCACTTGTTTGTCAAGAAGCAATGCCGTTTAAATTCGGGTGCAAAAGTAGCGGTATTTTATGTCAAAGATGTTACAAGGCATTGAAGAATGCGATAACGAATGATACAATTTAGTTACAACATTTGCTGCTTCAGGAAGAAAACTTTGCATATTTCGAATAATTATCATAACTTTGTACCCTGAAACAAAATTGTTGAAGAATATATATGAATATCGAAGAAATCATAGCACGCTCAGGACATTTGCCTGCATCGGAAATCGCCGAAGAGGTGAATGAAACCTTGGAGTTAAACAACATATTGGTGATTACCGCTCCTCCTGGGGCAGGTAAATCCACCCTGCTCCCTCTCACCATCTGGAGTGGAAACAAGCATTTTCTTTCAAAGGACGAAAAGGAAAAGAAGACAAAACATCAGAACCAAGGAAAGGTTCTGATGCTGGAACCTCGCCGACAGGCTACTCGACAAATAGCCGAACGAATGGCAAGCATCATCGGCGAACCTGTAGGAAAGACCGTGGGATATCGAGTGAGATTCGACAACAAGATATCGAAAGACACTCGAATCGAAGTTTTGACGGAGGGCATCCTGACGAGAATGCTCGTCAGCGACCCTACCCTCGAAGGCGTAAGCACCATCATCTTCGATGAGTTCCACGAGCGAAGCATCAACTCCGACCTCGCCTTGGCACTCACCCTACAAGCACAAGGCATCATCCGCCCCGACCTCAGAATCGTCATCATGTCGGCTACCATCGACGCTTCGGGCATCTGCCAAGCACTCCACGCACCACTCATCGAAAGCAAGGGGCGAATGTATCCCGTGGAAATCATCTACGAGGATACCACTGGCTATAAAAACAGCTATGGTTATGAAGATTGCGCCGTAGCAACAGCAGCCATCATCGCCAAAGCGCATCATGCCCACAAGGGCGACATCCTCGCCTTCCTACCAGGACAGGGAGAGATACAAAGATGCCTGGAAATACTAGGCGACTCGCTCGCCCCCACCACCGTCTATCCCCTCTACGGAAACCTCTCGCCAGAAATGCAGCGCAAAGCCATCGCCCCATCCAAGGAAGGCGAACGAAAGGTGGTGCTTGCCACACCGATAGCCGAGACTTCACTCACCATCGAGGGCGTGCGTATCGTCATCGACTCCGGACTCTACAAGAAATTGGTGTTCGATACCAACACTGGTCTCAGCCATCTGGAGACGACAAGAATCAGTATGGATATGGCGACACAGCGAATGGGAAGAGCCGGACGTGTAGCCGAAGGCGTCTGCTATCGCTTATGGCCGAAGACATCGGAACATTTGATGGCAGAAAGACGTACGCCAGAGATAGAGGAAGCCGACCTTTCGAGCATGGTACTCGACATCGCCAGCTTCGGAGAAAGCGAGGTAGAAGCCTTGCCTTGGCTCACTATGCCTCCAAAGGCGAACGTATTGGCAGCCAAGGAATTGCTCTATTCGCTTGGCGCAATAGAAGAGGAAGATAAAAAAGACGGATTTTCCAAGAAAGAAGAAGATGGAGGTATTTCCAAGAAAGAGGAAGATGGGAGTATTTCCGAGAAAGCCGATGTAGGCATAGATATCACTTCGCTCGGCAGAAAGATGGAGCTTTTGCCTTGTCATCCTCGTATCGCCCGTATGATATTGAGCGCAAAAGGAAAGAGCCAGCAAGCTCTCGCTTGCGACATCGCCGCCCTGCTGGAAGAGAAAGACCCGATGGCGGAAAGCGGCGAGTGCGACATCACGCTCCGACTTTCCATCCTTCGCAGCAATCGCCGTAAGAATACGCTGGGAAGATGGGCTAGAATCGCACAGATCGCCAAGGAATACAACAGGATGATTTGGAGTATGGAAAATAGAATGAACCATACAGAACATCATGGGATGATTTCTGGCAAAAAAGGCTATGCCGAGGAAGACAATTCGCCAGTGGATGGCGAAGAGGCTGGAATGCTCTTGGCTTATGCCTACCCTGAGCGCATCGCCAAGGCGATGGATAATATCGGCGGATTCAAGTTAGCAAATGGCAACAGGGTCAGCATTGACCACAACGACCCGATGTCGGCTCGCCCTTGGATAGCCATCGCCTCGCTCTATGCTGGCAACGGCAGGGCTTTCCTTGCCGCACCGCTCAACATCGACCTGCTCTCGGAGATGATGCAAACAAGAGACCGTATCGAATGGGACGGCAGACAAGGCATAGTGGTAATGCAGCAGGAACGACATATCGGAAAGATCGTGATAGACGGCAAACCGATACAAAGTGCCGATAAGAAACAGATAACCAGCATCATCTGCGAAGCCATCAAGAAAGAGGGACTGAGCATGCTCGACTGGAACGAACAGGTACAACGCTTGCAGCGACGAGTGGCAAAGGTAGCGGAATGGCATCCCGAACTCGACATCCCCGACCTATCGACCGAGCATCTGATGCAGACAGCCCAGGACTGGCTCGCCTTCTATCTCGAAGAGAACGGCAAGGTAAAGTCATCGACCGCCGAACTGAAGAAACTCAACCTTTCGGAGATTTTGTGGAACTCCATCCCCTACGACCTCCAGCAAGAGATAGACCGCCTAAGCCCTACCTATATCGAGGTAGCTACGGGCAGCCATATCCGCATCGACTACCGACAAGGAGCCGAAGCCCCCGTGCTGAGCGTCAGACTGCAAGAGTGCTTTGGCATGGAAAAGACACCTTGCGTCAACGATGGCAAGCAGCCTGTTTTGATGGAATTGCTTTCGCCCGGTTTCAAGCCCGTTCAGCTGACACAAGACCTGCAAAGCTTCTGGCAAAACACTTACTTCGAGGTGCGAAAGGAACTGAAAAGAAGGTACCCGAAGCATTACTGGCCAGAGAATCCACTGGAAGCTGAGGCGGTAAGAGGGGTGAAAAGGAAGTAAAATCATCAAATATACGATTATTTGATAAATATACCGTAAAGTTCGAAATCGGAATATAAAAAGGCTTCTTATACTAGCAGAGAATGTTTCCCTGAGTATAAGAAGCCTAAAACTTATCCATCCCTAAGGTTGGATTTTATTTCAAAATACTTATGCAATGCTCTTTCGAAGTGCTTATAATTTGCTTTTATAAGTACTCTCAAAACTCTTTCGGAAAGCTATTCTAAACTCAAGTCTTTACTTGAGCTTCTTGTAACCATACACGGCACGGTTACCCAACTGCTCCTCGATGCGGATGAGCTGGTTGTACTTAGCCATACGGTCGGTGCGGCTCATACTACCAGTCTTAATCTGACCAGAATTGGTAGCCACAGCGATGTCGGCGATAGTAGTATCCTCAGTCTCGCCAGAACGGTGAGAAGTAACTGTGGTGTAACCATGACGATGAGCCATCTCGATAGCATCAAGAGTCTCAGTGAGCGAACCAATCTGGTTTACCTTGATGAGGATAGAGTTGGCTGCACCCATCTTGATACCCTTCTCCAAGAACTTCACGTTGGTAACGAAGAGGTCGTCACCTACCAACTGGCAACGATCGCCGATGGCAGCGGTGAGTTTCACCCAGTTGTCCCAGTCATTCTCATCGAGGCCATCCTCAATAGAATCGATAGGATACTTGGTGATAAGTTCCTCCAAGAACTTAATCTGCTCAGCAGCAGTAAGTTTCTTGCCGTTAGGATCCTTCTTCTTGCCATCCTTGAGCTGGCGATAATCATAATACCACTCGCCATTCTCCTGTACAGCAAACTCGCTGGCAGCGCAGTCCATGGCAATCTTCACGTCCTTGCCTGGCTCATAACCAGCGTCCTTGATAGCCTGGCAGATGCTTTCGAGCGCATCCTCGATGCCATCGAGCGCAGGAGCGAAACCACCCTCGTCGCCAACGGCTGTAGAGAGACCACGCTTCTTCAAGAGCTTAGCCAAGGCATGGAACACCTCTGCACCCATGCGGATAGCCTCCTTCTCGGAAGGAGCGCCAACAGGACGAATCATAAACTCCTGGAAAGCGATAGGGGCATCAGAGTGAGCACCACCATTGATGATGTTCATCATTGGCACAGGCAATACGTAGGTGTTGGCACCACCGATATAGCGATACAAAGGAATGTGGAGATATTCGGCAGCTGCATGAGCCACAGCGAGAGAAACACCGAGGATGGCGTTGGCACCGAGGTTAGACTTGGTCTTGGTACCGTCGAGCTCCAACATCTTATAGTCGATGTCGCGCTGCTCCAAGGTTGACATACCCACGAGGGCTGGAGCGATGATATTGTTCACATTCTCCACAGCCTTCAGCACACCCTTGCCAAGGTAGCGGTTCTTGTCGCCGTCGCGAAGCTCCAACGCCTCGTTCTCGCCGGTAGAAGCACCAGATGGAACAGAAGCTCTGCCCACGATGCCAGACTTCAATGTTACCTCAACCTCAACTGTTGGATTGCCACGTGAATCCAAGATTTCTCTTGCATGTACTTTTTCAATAATCATAATCTTAATACTTTTATTTAAATTACATAAAACTTTATCGGTTGCAAAGTTACAGATAAAATGGATATCTACCAAATTTTACTTATCACTAAAACTCGGTATTTTTAATTGCTCAAAAAATATTATGTACAAAGACTTTGTGGTTTAATAAAAAAGAAGGTATGTCATAAGCCACAATCAAAAGACTTACAACATACCTTCATTCGTTAACAGATTGTCGAACCAATTTACTGCACAATCTTAAATCTAATTCTCAGAGTATGGGCATGCTCGTCCCAGTTCGTACCAAGCAATACGAACTTTCCTATCTGGGCTGTAGAACGAACGTGCTTGCCGATACATGGGCAAACATCATAGTCGCCGATACGAACTAGGCGAAGAGTCTCGCTGGCATCCTCAGGCAAGCGGTCGAGCTTGACATCGGCTGGGATATGGTCGCGATCCACAAACTCGTAGGTTACAGGCATATCCAACTCTATCAAGCGATTCATCTCTGTCTCTATCGCCTTCTCCTCCTGGCGTGTAGGCTTGTGGTCAACCTCAAAAGTCATCTTGCTCTTCTTACGCTCAATGTGAGCGTTCTTGCTGCGCTCGCAATTAAACATGCGGTGCATCAACTGGTTGAGCAGATGCTCTGCCGTATGAGCAGGAGGGAACTCCTCCTTGTGATGCTCATTCAATATGAAATCACTCTCTTCCATCTTGACATTGAATTTATAGATACTTACTCCGTTAGCCGACACTGATACAGGGAAGACTCCGTCCTTCTTCAACTCCACCTTTTTCTTGTTGCCCGACATCAGCTCGGTAGCCTGCACCTCTTCCTCTGTGAGATGGAAAAAGTCGAAGGCATGACCTGGGATACAGATGCCCAATTCACAATCCTCCTGAGAGAAGTTGAGCACGATGAGCATCACCTCCCCGCCCTTCTTGCGAAGGAAGGCGAAATGGCTGCGTGGGTCGAAATGGTCTGACAGCGGATTCACGTACATCAAGTCGAAGGTGTCGCCCTCTCGTATAGCTCTCTCCTCATTGGCAAGACGGATGAGTTGGCGATAAGTTGCCAAGAGGTCCTTTTGCTCAGGCGTATAATATTCCTGCACAGGAACAACTTTCTTACGACTTGTTTTCTTCACCACTGTATCTTGATAAGCGTGCACCAAGGTCTCAGGGCTCCAGTAGTCGAAAATCGTGGTGCGACCATCCTTGCCGCTGAATCCTTCCTTGTCCATGCCTCGCTCGCCAAACTCCTGTCCGCTATAGAGCATGAAAGGGTTCTTCTGGAAGAAGAGGCTCATGGCAGCGGCAGGTATCGCCTTCTTGGCATCACCACAGAAGAAGTCGCTGGCGATGCGCTGTTCATCGTGGTTCTCCAAGAAATAGAGCATGTGTTCACGAATGTCATCCACCACCTGCCACTCATGAGTAATGCTGGCAGCAGGACGCTCGCCACGTATCACACCACGCAAGCAGTCATACATACCCACCTTGTCATAGAGATAGTCGAAACCAGACTTCACGTAGTTGCGATACTGGTTAGGATCATAGACTTCACCGATGACAACGATATGTGGATACTTTGCCTTCAATATCGTTGTGGCATACGACCAGAATGCCGTTGGCACCATCTCTGCCATGTCACAGCGAAAACCATCCACTCCCTTGCTTGCCCAATACAGCAGGATGTCGGTCATCTTGCCCCAAGTACTTGGCACAGGTTCATAGTGGTAACTTCTGCCACCGGCATCACAATAGTCGATACCGTAGTTGAGCTTCACCGTCTCATACCAGTCGTTGCAGCCCGGACGGTTGTCGAATCGGTCATTGCCCGTAGCCTTGGCAGGACTCTCCTCGTAGGGTTCGTATATCTTGGCATCCTTCGCTGAATAAGGAATCATCGAAGGCTTGGACTGACGCACGTCATTCAAATCGAGGTCACCCCATGTATAATAGAAATTATTCTTGGTGGAGAAGTGCATGTTAGGGTCATCATCTTCTCCGAGATCTCGTACACCTGCTGGTTTGCGGATGGAGTGATACTCACGAGCCACATGATTTGGCACGAAGTCCATGATGACCTTCATCCCAGCCTTGTGAGTACGCTCGATGAGGCTCTCCCACTCCGTCATTCTCATGCTGACATTCTCAGCCAAGTCAGGGTCGATGTCATAATAGTCGGTAATGGCGTATGGCGAACCAGCCTTACCCTTCACCACCTCCGCATGCTGCGTAGGAATGCCGTAGGATGAGTAGTTTGTTTGTGTGGCGTGACGAATCACACCAGTGTACCAAACGTGTGTGAAACCCATGTCATGAATGTGAGCCAACACATCGTCGGTGAAGTTATTCAGTTTTCCGCAACCGTTCTCCTCAATAGTTCCATTCTCTTTTCGAGTAGTGTTCTTGTTTCCAAAAAGTCGTGGAAGTACTTGATAAATAATAACCTTTTCCTTCATTTAGCGGTTGTATCTTAAATAATGAAACGTTTTACCTTCCCGACAACGCCTTCGCCGAGAAGATAAAACGTTAATTATGCTTTTTGTTGATTGATTCTATTCTGTGTGCTCTCACACAACATACACTTTAGTGATATTATTATGCGATTCCGTGAGCAGCGACAGTCTTGTCGATGCGGCCAATCATACCCTGCAATGCCTTGCCAGGACCACACTCTGTGAAGTCGTCTGCACCGTCGGCGATCATGGCCTGAACAGAAGCTGTCCAACGTACAGAACTTGTCAACTGTGCGATGAGGTTCTGCTGAATCTCAGCTGGGTCTGTATGAGGCTTGCCATCTACATTCTGATATACAGGGCACTTAGGAGCAGAGAAAGTTGTCTTCTCGATAGCTGCCTGAAGTTCATCCTTAGCTGGCTGCATCAATGGAGAGTGGAAAGCACCACCCACCTTCAAAGGCAAGGCACGCTTAGCGCCAGCAGCCTTCAACTTCTCGCAAGCTGCGTTGATAGCGTCTGTGTTACCAGAGATAACGAGCTGACCAGGGCAGTTATAGTTGGCAGGGATAACGATGTTACCCTCTGTGCTTACCTCTGCGCAGATTTCCTCTACCTTCTCATCTGGCAAACCGATGATGGCAGCCATAGTACCAGGATTAGCCTCGCAAGCCTTCTGCATAGCGTTGGCACGAGCAGCAACAAGCTTCACACCATCCTCGAAAGCAATGGCACCAGCAGCTACCAATGCAGAGAACTCACCGAGAGAGTGACCTGCTACCATAGCTGGCTTGAACTCGTCGCCCAAGCAGAGAGCTGAGACAACAGAGTGGAGGAATACAGCAGGCTGAGTAACCTTGGTTTCCTTCAACTGCTCGTCGGTACCAGCGAACATGATATCAGTAATCTTGAAGCCGAGGATCTCGTCGGCCTTATCGAAAAGTTCTTTTGCCAATGCGTTGTTCTCGTAGAGGTCCTTACCCATGCCTACGAACTGTGAACCCTGACCAGGGAAAACAAATGCTTTCATTTTATAATCCAATTTATTATGTTTGTAAAAATATTTAATCTACAAGAATTACATAAAACTGCAATTCGGTTGCAAAGATACAACAAAAAAACGAGACTTTAGATAGAAATATAAAAAAATATAGATGATACCACTTTAATTTTTACCTGGGCAGAAAAAAATTCTTAGCTGCGCAGGGAAAAATTTATCCTTGGGCAAGCAATAAAATTTAGTTAGTGAGCCAACATGAGGCAAATCGCCATACAACCATCCCTTCATAGATACAAGCACAAACCAATTATTGTAAAAATAATATACCTTCATAAAAGACAAAAAAATCCCTAATGTCTTAGGACAAAAGGGATTCTTTATATTATTTTGCTTTACAGTGCGAAAATTATCGTACTCATTACTCAGCAGCAGGAGCCTCCTCCTCAGCTGCCTCAGCAGCAGGAGCCTCAACTGGAGCCTCCTCAGCAGCAGGAGCTGCAACAGGAGCGTTCTCAGCAACAACGTTAACTGGAACCTTAACCTCAACCTCCTTGTGATAGTGTACAGTAGCCTCGTACTCGCCTACCTTCTTAGCATCCTTCATAGTGATGATCTTGCGATCAACCTCGATGCCCTTCTTAGCGAGCTCCTCAGCAACGGTAGCTGCGTTAACAGAACCGTAGAGCTGACCTGTAGCACTTACCTTAGCAGTGATAGTAAGAACGATGCCATTGAGAGCCTCGCCCTTCTTAACAGCCTCAGCCTTGATAGCCTCAAGCTTGTGAGCCTGCTGCTTCAAGTCCTCAGCCAACTGCTTCTTAGCAGCTGGAGAAGCGATAACAGCCTTACCTGTAGGGATAAGGAAGTTACGACCATAACCACTCTTAACATTTACGATATCGTTCTTGTATCCAAGACCGATAATATCTTGCTTCAAAATAATTTCCATTCTTCTTCTCCTCCTTAAATTACTTCATCAAATCGGTTACGTAAGGAAGCAAAGCGATCTGGCGAGCACGCTTAACAGCCTGTGCTACACGGCGCTGATACTTCAAAGATGTACCTGTGATACGACGTGGAAGGATCTTACCCTGCTCGTTCAAGAACTTCTTCAAGAACTCTGGATCCTTGTAGTCGATATACTTAATACCGCTCTTCTTGAAACGGCAATACTTCTTCTTCTTTGTGTCGATAGAAGGAGCGGTCAAATAACGGATTTCTGATTTCTGATCTGCCATGATTAAGCCTCCTCTTTTTTACCAAGCTTTGCACGACGCTTCTCTGCGTAAGCGGCAGCATACTTGTCAAGTTTAACAGTCATGTAACGAATAACTTTCTCGTCGCGGCGATAGCCAGTTTCGAGAGTGTTGATTACAGTTGGTTCAGCCTTGAACTCAATCAAGTTGTAGAAGCCAGATGTCTTCTTCTCGATGTTGTAAGCCAACTTCTTCAAACCCCAAGCCTCTTCATTCACGATCTCAGCACCATTATCGGTGAGCAGCTTCTTGAACTTAGCGACCGTTTCCTTCATCTGTTCATCAGACAAAACGGGAGTCAAAATGAAAACGGTTTCGTATTGATTCATACTACTTTAATAATTAAATATGTTATTAATAAAATTTCTTGCTTTCCGCTTGAAAAGTGCCTTTCCGACACCCTTTTCACGAATTGCGGTGCAAAATTACTACTTTTCTTTGAATTAACCAAATATTTTTTGTACTTTTGCACCAAATATGCATCGCTTTTACAGTATTTTAAATATTTTATAGCAGAATATGAGCAAATTAAACTACAAAATGATGAACCACAAGGTGAAAAGCTCTCTCCAAGCGATTCCTTCCATGGGCATCACCTTCATCGTGTTAGGAGTCGTCATCCTAGCCGCCAGTTTCGCCTTCAACGTAAAGGGAAACTTTCTTTTATTCGCAGGCCTCTTCCTCATTGTAGCTGGAGTTGCGGGGTATGTCTATTCCATCAAAAAAGGCTAGTCTTCGAAATGAAGACCAGCCTTTTTTATGTTAAGAGGAAACCCTCTATGCCTTTTCTATTCATTAATCCTGTTCTGGCGAAATCAACTTGTAACCCTTGCCATGGATGTTGATGATCTCAATCTGTGGGTCATCCTTCAAGTGCTTGCGCAACTTGGTGATATACACATCCATAGAACGAGCATTGAAATAGTTGTCGTCTATCCAAATCGTCTTCAAGGCGAAGTCACGCTGCAGAATCTCATTGGCATGAGAGCAAAGCAAAGCCAAGAGCTCATTCTCCTTGGTAGTCAACTTGGTCTGCTTTTCACCGATGCTCAAGAGCTGCTTCTGGGTATCGAATGTAAAGTTACCGATATGATACAAGGTTGACTCCTTGTTCTTCTTGCCACGTACTCGACGCAAGATAGCCTCTACACGGAACACTAACTCCTCCATGGAGAATGGCTTGGTGATGTAATCGTCGGCACCAATCTTGAAACCTTCGAGGATATCCTCCTTCAAAGTCTTGGCGGTCAAGAATATGATAGGAATCTCTGCATTGGCCTGACGGATTTCCTGTGCCAATGTAAAGCCATCTTTCTTTGGCATCATCACATCAAGCACTGCGATGTCAAACTTAGTCTTGGAGAATTCCTTGTAACCAGCCTCTCCATCAGGACAGAGTGTGGTGTCATAACCCTTTGCCTGCAAATACTCACGAAGCAACATTCCCAAATTCTCGTCGTCTTCACAAAGAAGCACCTTTATTGTCTCTTCCATAATCTTATCGTTTTAAATTGTTAATATTCTTTTTAATTAATGTTGAGTGTTGCGAATTAGTATTAGAATTCTTCACTCTTCGTTCTTAACTCCTCACTTTCTACTCATGTATCACCGGGAGTTTGATGGTGAAAGTAGTGCCCTTGCCCAACTCGCTCTCTACCTTGATTTCGCCGTCATGCAAGTCAACGATTTTCTTGACGTATGCCAAACCCAGACCAAAGCCTTTCACATCATGTACATTTCCTGTATGAACTCGATAGAACTTATCGAAGATTTTCTTTAAGTTCTCCTTCTTCATACCCATTCCTGTATCTGTGATGGAGAGATATAGGTGTTGGTCATCATTCCAAGTCTTCATCGTGATGTTGAGCGGAGCGTCTGGCTTGCGATATTTCACAGCGTTGTCCATCAAGTTGAAGATGACATTCTGGAAGTGAACCTCATCCACATAGATGCCGGAGTCAATGGCCTCGATGTCTGTATAGACCTTACCACCGGTATGTTCCACTCGAAGCGTAAACGAGTTGGCGATATTCTCCACCATTTCGTTCAAGTCCAGTTCCTTTTTCTTGAACACTGCCTTCTTGCGGTCAAACATACTCATCTGCAAGACCTTTTCCACCAAGAACCTAAGTCGCTTCGACTCATCATTGATGACGCTACCCAGATGTTTCTGCATTTGCTCGCTCTTGCTGACCGAAGAGTCATTCAGCATCTGCGCCGCCAAACTGATGCTTGCGATAGGCGTCTTCAACTCATGGGTCATATTGTTGATGAAGTCGTTCTTGATTTCCGTATATCTCTTCTGGCGGAAAATGACAACTATCGTAAAGATGAAGGTCACTAGCAGCACCAGAGTGAAGATGATGCTCGGTATCATAAACCGCACACTGGAGAAGATATAACTGTTCATGTCTGGGAAATGAACCTTGACCACGCCCATCTTCGACTGAGGGTCGTTGCGGAACAATACTTGAGAATAGCTGTATTCCTCGCCTTCGTCAGAATAATCAGGACAACGATACACTTCCCTGCCATCTTGAGTCGTCACCGTGAAATGATAAGGAATGTCGATGCCATTGTTCATCATCTCCGCCTTCAAGTCCTGGTCCAACTGCTTGAAGTTGATACGTTCCTTCAAAGGCTTGTCGGATGCCGAATAAAGAATGGAATAGACCACCTCATCCAGGAGAGCCTTCTGATAGACGTATCGATTCTTGACGATTTCCTGCAATGACTTCTGTGTCTCATTGATGGAGTTCTTGTCGCTTCGAAGAATCATAGCCTTTGGCATGTTGCCAGGATTCGTCGCTATCGTCTTCAACTCAAAGGAGGAATAAACAGTGCCATCCTTGCCGACCACCGAATACTGATGTGAATGCTGCACCGTTCCATCCGGCTGCCCGCTTCTCGTACCAACGGAATCTTTCCGATTGGCCTTGCGTTCTGTCTCGTTGACATCCTTCTCCAGATAGCGCAAGGTCTCATTGAGCTCCAAGTTTCTTGAAGCTTGATATAAGGCTCTGTTGACAGACTCGTCAAACTGTTCCTTCTTCATATTCACCATTTCTTGAATATAGCTCAACTGCAAGAAGAGCAAAGCAAGGAACGAAAAGCCCATGATGATTGCTATAATCCAAATTGTTCTTTTCTTCATGGGGGCAAAGATAGGAAAAAACTTAATGGCTTAACACTTTTCCGTTAATTATTTCAAGCACTTTTAATATTATTAACCAATCATAGAGCGGATAATTACATATTTACAACTAAAACAATTACTATTTCATGAAAAGCGTGTCATAAATACAGATGGTTATTAAGGGTGGTGGGCTGAAGCCCAGAAGCACTAAAGAGAATGTGACAGAGTCGGGCTGAAAGCCCAGAAGCACCAAGCCCAGGGCAACGCCCTGGGTT
>ERZ808278.548-NODE-548-length-23379-cov-5.321772_pt1 | contig 23379 bp, 22 predicted proteins | sample MGYA00521239_ERZ808278 | MGnify/ENA primary metagenome ERZ808278 (study PRJEB31516, sample SAMN03275600) | gut metagenome | biome: mammalia-associated habitat; material: feces | host: Papio cynocephalus | place: Kenya | collected 2012-07-17 ... | reverse complement strand
GCTTTTGCAATTAACGAATGTAAACACTTATCAAATACAATGGCAATTATGGCTAAAAAGAACTTCTTCCGTTCTTTGAAAATGATTAACAACTTCAGCCCAAGAAGATTGGATAAAATCTTGAGAAAAGAACCTAGAATTGATATGTACGAAGATAAATTAGGTACATTCTTGGTAAAACTTTCAGGTAAAGATATTTCTGAAGAAGATAGCAATGAAATTTCTAAATTATTACACTGTATCGGCGATTTTGAAAGAATTGGCGACCACGGTATTAATATTTTAAAAATTGCACAAGAAATGAACGAAAAACAAATTATGTTCTCAGATGAAGCAAAAGCAGAAATTCAAGTTGCAACAAATGCACTTTCTGAAATTGCAGAATTAACTATGAAAGCATTCTGTGAAGATGATTTAGTTGCTGCAAAAAGAATTGAACCTCTTGAACAAGTTGTTGATATCGTTATTAGCGAAATCAAAGACAATCACGTTAAAAGACTTCAAGAAGGTAAATGTACAATTGAATTAGGCTTTATGCTTAATGACTTGTTGAACAATATGGAAAGAGTTTCTGACCACTGCTCAAATGTTGCAGCTTGCGTAATTCAATTGAAAGATTCTACTTTTGCAACTCACGAATACTTGAATGAAATTAAAACATCTCAAGACGAAGAGTTCAAAAAAGAATTTGAAGAATACAAAAACAAATATTCACTTGCAAACATATAGTTATAGTAGAGTTCAAAAATGGCAGAACAAGATTACAAATTTTATTTAAACGAAGGCATAGAATTAACAAATCAAGGCAAATTTGAAGATGCAATTGACTCTTTGAATAAATCTCTTGAACTTAATAAAGGTAATGCTTTAACTTATTTTTCAAAAGCTATCGCATATCATAACTTAGGTCAATTGAGAGCCGCTTACGAAAACTATGGAAAAGCTATTTTGTTAGATAAGAAAATGATTGATGCTTATTACAATAAAGCTCAAGCCATTCTTGCGTTTGAAGATGCGACTGAAGACGAACTTAAAGAAGCTTTGGCAAATTTAGAAAAAGCGACAGAACTTGATGAAAAATTTATTGATGCTCATTATTATTCAGCCGTTGTTAAGAAAAAACTAGGCTTGTATGAAAGTGCAATCGTATCTTTGAACAAGGTTTTAGACCTTCAACCAGAATCACCATATTCAAAAGCTTTGAAAAAACTAATTCTAACAAAATACTTGCATATTGAGGATAAATAGAATTATAGCGTAAATTTTTGTTACCTTGTACTAAATTTGTAGCAATTTATATTTTTAGGTGCTTTATTTAAAACAAAGAAAGGACTTAATTTGTTATGAAAATAAATAATTTTAATCCAAATATCAGAGTAAATAATCAAAATGTAAATACTAATCCGTATCCAAAAACAAAACCAATGCCAATGGATAGCGTGACTTTTTCAGGAGTACAACCAAAAATGAGTAATGATGAAAAATTTGTAGAATTAAGAGAAAAGATTTCAAAAGATATGGAACCTTTAATGTCAGATGCAGAATCTGCATGCTGGGATTTTTATACAAACAGTACAGAAGAAAATATGAACAAAATGAATGTTGCACAAGATAAGTCAACAGAATTTTTTGATAACGCAGAAATTTATGCAGAATTGAAAGAAATAAATAAATCAGGCGGTGTTAAGGATAAAAAATTACAAAAACAACTTCGTAATTTAACAAGTGCTTTCGGCGACGGTATTGAATACAAAGCCGAAATGAAAGCTATGAACGAAAAAGAAAACGAAATTTCACAAAAACTTAATTCATATCAAATGACAATAGACGGAAAACCTGTTTCAAAAGCTGAAATTGGTAAGATTATGGAAACTGAAAAAAATCCAGAAATCCGTAAAAAAGCTGCAGAAGCTAAAATTAAATCAGGCGATTTGATTGCTGACGACCTTGTTGAATTAGTAAAAATGAGAAACGATTTTGCTAAGAAAAAAGGTTATGACAACTATTTTGATATGAAATTAAAAGAAGATTATGATATTGAGCCAGAAGAACTTGATAAACTTTTAGATGATGTTGCTAAAAATACAAAAGACTCTAACGCAAAAGTTATGGCAGGTATTAAAAAAGATTTGTCAGAAGCTTTTGGCGTTAAACCAGAAGATTTAAGAAGTTATCACTTTGGCTATTTAGCTGGTGAAGACCCAGAAAAAATCGTTAATGATAGCATAAAAACAAAAGAAGAAGTTGTTGAAATGTCTAAGAAAGCGTATGCTGGCATGGGTTATGACATTGACAAATTGCCGATTAAATTAGATTTGTTCCCTCGTGAAAACAAGAACACTCACGGTTTTTCATTCCCTATCAAGGCTGGTAAAGATGCAAGAATTTTGGCAAACTTGACTGATAATGTTTCAAGCGTTGATACTTTAATGCACGAATTAGGACACTCTGTATTTACAGTCAAAACGAATCCAGAACTTCCTTATATGGAGCAAGATACAACAAGCACAATGACAGAAGCTGTTGCAATGATGATGGGCGATATGATTAGAACAGAAGGTCTTGCAAAAGATAAAATTTCACCAGAGATTAATGAAAAATTTGCAAAATCTCTTGGTAAAGAGGAATCAACTTTTGTAGGTTCAAGTATGGCTATCATTGATTTTGAACGTAATATGTACGAAAATCCTAACCAAGATTTGAAACAACTTTGGAAGGATATGGGCGTAAAATATAAAGGCCGTAGCGAAAAAGACGAGGCTACAAATGAATGGGCAACTGTTCCACACTTCTTGTCTCACCCTGCTTATTACCAAAACTACTTTAGAGCATCTTTGATTAAGGCTCAATTGTATGATGGATTAACTAAAAAATTGGGTAAATTGACAGAAAACAAAGATACTGCAAAATACTTGGACGAAAATGTTTTCCAATACGGTGGTTCAAAAACAGATGACGAAATTTTGGAAAAAGTTACAGGTAAAAAATTGAGAGCTGATGCTTTCTGCGAAAGATTGAACAAACTTGTTCAAGAATAATGCTTTACGAACAATAGAAAAAGTTGTATTATAACTATACTAAAGGAGTTTAAAATAAATGGTTGATATGAATATTAATCTAAATGGCGCAAACGAACCTCAAAAAAAGAACAATAATAAAGTTCCAAGTTATTTGAGTGGCGATAATTCTGCTCAAAAATCTGGTAGTATTTTTGATACAACTGTTATTGGTGAATTAGAAAAACAAAATAAAAAATTAGATAATGCTTTAAATAAACCTGCTTTTGAAATGACAAAAGCGGAAAAACAAGAAGCTAAAAAGTTAAACAAAGAACAACAACAAAGAACAAATTACAAAACAACATTAGAAGCTAAAGAAAAAGCTGAAAAAGAACGTCAAAAAGTAATAAGAAATTATTCAGAATACATTGAAAAATATAAAATCAATGTAAAAGGAAAATCTGCAGAGCAAATTAAAAAAGAAGTTTTGGAAAACTACCAAAAAGACGATACAATAGGAAAACCAAAACAATCTAAAGAAGCTTCTTCGGATAAACAAAAAGCTGATGAAACTCCAAAATCATATAATTACACAACAGATCCTAAACCTGTAAAAAATTACTGTGGATTTAGTACAAGAGAATATAATTTTAGAGAAAACGAACGTGAAAAATTTGATAGCTCAAATTATGACATGGACGAAAAAGATAGAACAGATAAAGACTTTGTATACACTTCTGAAAGAAGTACAAGTCGTACGGAAGAAACTGATAAGTCTTACAGAAAACAACGTGAACTACATGCTGAAAATGAAATTGACAGCCGTAAATATTCTTACAACAAATCAGCCATAATGGTTGAAACTTATGGTGGTTTTAGAAAAGCAACTGTTTTCGGTGATAAAGAAGGCTATCATGGCAAAATTGGTTCTAATAACTTCAAAATGTACAAACGTGAAAACGGTTGGGATCCTGGAAGTCAATATTTAGGCAGAATTGGAAGACAAGATGTTGATATTGAAGAACGTGAAATTCAATTTACAATGAATGGTTTAAACCACTATTATGGAAAAATTGGTGATAATGATTTTGAAATGGAATCAAAATCAAAGAATTTTTCAAATGCAGAACGTGCAATCTACGAAGGAAAATACAAAGGTAAATCTTTCCAAGTAGAAGTTGGACGTGATAACATTGAAAAAGATGACGGAGATAGAGTTATCAGAGGTTACTTTGACGGTCAAAGAGTTGATATTAAAAAACGTCCAGCAAAATTAACAGATAACGATAGAATGAAGATTAATAATTTGCCAAAAGAATTTGAAGATGTTGCATCATTTATCTTTGTTGCACATACAGAACTTGAAAAATCAGGCAAATTAAAAGACTAAAGGAGCAAACTATGTCAGATATGAATATTAATGGTTTAAACAATTTACAAAATACAAAACTAAATCAAACAGAAAAAGCTGAACAACAACCAGAAGAAATTATGGTGTTCGGTGCAGTTGATTCACAATCTCAAGGAAAAATAAAAAAAGGTTTAGTAACTGATATTTATCGTGGAAATATTGCAGGAAAAGATTTTGACCTTTTGAGAAGAAAAAATATTGTTGAGTTTGGGTATCAAACCATTGGTAATATAGATGGTAAAAAAGTTGACGTTGAAGAAAGAAAAATTCCACTTACAAGAACAACTATTTACAAAGGTTCTGTTGGTGATAAAGAATTGAATATGAAGTCAAGAAAAGCTATTATGACTTTAACAAATAAAAAGACTTATAAAGGAACTTATAACGGTAAATCTTTTGACGTTGAATTTAAAGATGATGGTGTTGTAAATTTAGGTGATAAAACTTTAAAAGGTACTTATGACGGTAAAAAAGTTGATATTAAATATGATTACAAACATCTCCAACGTTCAGACAAAGTTAAAGAAAACTCAGTACCTGACGATTTTGGTGATGTAGCAACTTTGATTTTTGTAGAAAACAATGATTCTGAAGTTCGTGAAAAACGTGAACAAGAACGTAAAGCTCAAGAAGAAAGAAGACAACAACAGCAACAAAATGTTCAAAATTAATAAATTGCGTAAAGTTAGAAAGGTTTTTAAATAAATGACAAATATAAATCTAAATTTAAATGGAGTGAAAAAATCTCAAAAAAATGATAATAATGTTCCAGATTATTTAAAAAACGATAATTCAGTTCAGCAATCTAGCAGTATTTTTGATACAACTGTTCTTGGTGAATTAGAAAAACAAAATAAAAAATTAGATAATGCTTTAAACAAACCTGCTTTTGAAATGACAAAGGCAGAAAAACAAGAAACTAAAAAATTAAACAATGAGCAAGCAAAAAGAACAAATTATCAAAAAGCTAGTGAAGCTCGTCAAAAAGTAATAAAAAATTATGCTGAATATATTAATAAATATAAAATTGATGTAAACGGAAAAACTGCAGACCAAATAGAACAAGCCATTTTGGAAGAAGTTATAAAAGAAAATGAAGCAAAATCTCAACAAGAGGCTATTTCAGGTAGTGTATCCATGCATAAGTGCTCAGAATTTGGTGTATATGAAGGTAGAATTGCTGGAAAAGATTTTTCAGTAAAAAGATCTTCAGGTAAAGGCTATTATTACGAGGGTAGTGTCGGTGGAAAATCAGTTAATGTTAAAGAAACTAATGACTTTTTCTCAAATGACGGAACCTTCACAGGAACTATTGGTGACAAAAAATTAACTATGAAATCAAAAACAGTTTCATATAATAGAGGAACGGAAGAATTCAGTGGTGTATATGATGGTAAGTCTTTTACTGTAAAATACGATGATAATGGTCGTACTAAGGAATGTGAAAGAACTTTATATGGAAAATTTGGTAATGAAGATGTTGATATAAAATCTAAAAATAATACAACATTTGATAATAATAAAATACCTAAAGATTTTGAAGATGTAGTTTCATTGATTTTTGTAAGAGGTAATTATATTAACGATTCAAACATCGATGATTAATTTTAATAACATCACAATAAATTTACAAATGGGTTGGCTTTTACAAGTCAGCCCTTTATAATATCTGTATGATAAATCTTATAATACTTACAATTTGTTTAGTTTTAATTATTTGGTTATTTTTTGAACCACATAGACTTGTCATTAAAAGACTTAAAATTAATGACGAAACTTTAAAAGGTTTGAAAATTGTTTTTGTAAGTGATTTTCATATAAAATTTTATGAAAAAAATCGTTTAAAGAAAATTGTTGATATGATTAATTCTGAAAATCCTGATTTGGTCTTATCTACTGGTGATTTTTTCTCTGGGTATCGAAATATTTCTACAATGTCTTTAGATAAGATTGCAAGTGAATTAGGTAATATAAAAACTCGCTATGGTTTTTACACTTCACTTGGAAATCACGATTATCACAGAGATAATGACAAGGTTGCTCAAACTCTTTCAAACTATGGTATTGTGACTCTTTCGAATGATAATACTTTTGTTCAAACAGAAGATAAAGGTCTTTTTATTGCTGGAGTTGAGGATTTGAAAACAGGTAAGCCTGATGTTGAAAAAGCTTTAAACGGAATAAATGGTGCAACAATTCTTTTGACTCATTCACCTGACGTTTTTGAAAACGTTCCGGATTCTGTAAATCTTACATTAGCTGGGCATTTACACGGTGGACAAGTTCGTTTCCCATTTATTGGTGCAATTTTTTGTCCGTCAAAATTTGGTACAAAATATGCTTGTGGGTATTTTGAAGAAAATAATAAAAAAATGTATGTCACAACAGGTATTGGCACAAGTAAATTGCCTATAAGATTTATGTGTACTCCTGAAATTGTTGTTATAGATTTTGAATAATATACGTCCGTTTGTGACGTTGTAGTGTTTTATACTCTAAAATATAAAGGAGTATAATATGACATTACATGCACTACAAAGACTTAAAGAACGCTACAATTTGAATTTGTGTTGGAGTGACATTTCTCTGATTATAGGGGCAATAAAATCAAACTATGGAGTAGTCGTGAATGAAGAAAACCATTATGTTACATTATGGCTTTTGTATGGTCATTGTCCTATAAAACTTGTTTATGAATCAAAAGCAAAGAAAATAATTACTGCTCTTCCTTTTGATATTGAGGAGTACAATAAATTACCGAAATTGAATAATGTTTTGTCTTTAAAAGAAAAATATAACTTTGATGACGAAGAAAAGTGTTTGCTGGATAAGAAATTTAGACTTCGCCATAAACTTGAAAATTTACATCACAATTTAAATATAATTACTTCCTTGGGCTGTCATCATTCCTTAAGAATTTATACAAAATCAAAAAATTATATTTTAATTGGTAGAAAAGTTGAAGAAACAACTTCAATAGAATATGCAATATTTAACATTCAAAATTTAAAACTAAAATTAAATTCTAAATATAGAATATACAAAAATGAACAGAAAAAAGAGGATTGTAAAACAATAAAAAACTATTTAAAAAGATTGGAAAAATATTAAAGAAAAAATAGGCGAGCAATATTTTACTTATGCTCGCCTATTTAATATCAATTTTATGTATGATTTAAAAGTTTAAAATATATATAATAATTAAATAAGAACTTTGAAAATAAAATTTAAACAGGTGGTTGCCAAAAAACCTTATTGATTGACGGTACTTACGTCAAGAGAGGGGTGATGCCTATGACAAAATCAATAATGCTAATTTTATTTTTTATAATTTCGTTATTATTTAAAATAGAAAAACTAGCACTTGTGATTGCCGTCCTAGTGCTAGTTCTCTGAACTTAACTTGGCATTAAAAATTAGCTTTTGCTAATTGCCACCTGTTATATTTTTATTATAACTTATTTTTCAACTTTTTCAAGCCATGGATTTTATTTGTTTCTCAAATTAGTAACAAATTTAGAAAGTTTTTCCATCGCTATTTTTAGTGTTTCTAACGAATATGCGTAAGAAATTCTTAAAAATCCCTCTCCGCTATCTCCAAAAGCTGTTCCTGGAACTACTGCAACGTGTTCTTCTTCTAAGAATTTTGTTGCAAATTCTTCGCTTGTCATCCCAAATTCTTTGATGCAAGGGAATACGTAGAATGCACCGTAAGGTTCAAAACATTCTAAGCCCATTTCTCTAAATGCATTTATCAAAAATCTACGTCTTTGATTGTAAGACATTTTCATTTCTTTAACATCATCATCACCGTTTTTAAGGGCTTCTACTGCTGCGTATTGGCTGGTAGTTGGAGCACACATAATTGCAAACTGGTGAATTTTTGTCATTTGTTTAATAAGTTCTTTTGGACCACAAGCATAGCCTAATCTCCAACCTGTCATTGCGTAAGCTTTTGAAAATCCATTAATCATTAATGTTCTTTCTTGCATACCCTCAAGGCTAGCAATAGATACGTGTTCACCGTTGTATGTTAGTTCTGAATAAATTTCGTCAGACATTACAAAAATATCGTGTTTTTTGATAACTTCTGCGATTTTTTCTAAGTCGTTTTTCTCCATAATCGCCCCTGTTGGGTTGTTTGGATAAGGTAAAATTAGAACTTTTGTTTTTTCAGTTATTGCGTCTTCCAATTCTTCTGCTGTTAGTCTGAAGTCGTTTTCTGCTTTTAGATTAAGAATAACAGGTTTTGCTCCAGCAAGAACTGCACAAGGTTCATAAGAAACATAAGATGGTTGCGGAATAATAACTTCGTCCCCTGAATTTATCATAGCTCTTAGACCAATATCAATTGCCTCTGAACCACCAACAGTTACTAAAATTTCACCATCTGGACAATAAGTAACTTTTTGTTTGCGTTTAATATAGTTTGAAATTTCTGTTCTCAAATCTTTTAAACCAGAATTTGAGGTATAGAAAGTTTTACCTTTTTCTAAGGCATAAATGCCCTCATCTCTGATGTGCCAAGGTGTATCAAAATCAGGTTCGCCAACACCTAGAGATATAGCATCTTTCATTTCTGAAACTATATCGAAAAATTTTCTAATACCTGATGGTTTTATTGATTCTACTGTTTTTGAAATTGGAATACTCATTATATCATCATTTCTCTTTCATCTTCATGTTGTTTTTTCTCTAAGATAGTGCCGTGGTCTTTATATTTTTTCAAAATAAAGTGAGTTGCTGTACTCAAAACGCTGTCTAAAGTTGATAATTTATCAGAAACAAATGCAGAAATTTCTTTTAAAGATTTTTCTTCTAATGTAACTAACAAATCGTAAGCACCTGAAATTAAATAAACTGATTTAACTTCTGGATAGTTATAAATTCTTTCTGCAATATGGTCAAAACCTTGACCTCTTTGTGGTGTAACTCTAACTTCGATTAGTGCAGTAACTTTTTCTACAGAAGTTTTGTCCCAGTCTATAAGAGTGTGATAACCACAAATTATGCCCTCTTTTTCTAGAGCTTGAAGTTCATTCAAAACATCTTCTACAGAAACTCCAAGAATTACAGATAATTCTTTCAAATCAATTCTACTATTTTTTTCTATTACAAGTAATAATTCTTCTCTCATAACATCTCCCCATACGTAATAAAACTATTATATTATATGTTCAAAAAAAAATCATTATATAAACTCAAATTTAAACCAAATATAGGACAAAGTTTAATAAATATGCTTGCAAAAAAGGTTTTTTCTGATATTATTGATACAAAGTTTTCTGTAATATAACAAATATAAGAAAGGTGTTTATTTTATGCAAGAATTAGAAAAACAATTCCACATTCATTGTGTTGAAGGTGATGTAGGTCGTTATGTAATCTTACCTGGTGACCCTGGTAGATGCGAATCAATCGCAGCATTATTTGATAATGCTCATCACGTAGCACAAAACAGAGAATATAATATTTATACAGGTACTTTATTAGGTGAAAAAGTTTCTGTATGTTCAACAGGTATTGGTGGTCCATCAGCTTCTATTGCTATGGAAGAATTACATAACATCGGTGCGGATACATTCATCAGAACTGGTACTTGTGGTGGTATCGATTTAAACGTACAATCAGGCGACATCGTTGTTGCAACTGGTGCAATCAGATTTGAACATACTTCAATGGAATATGCTCCAATTGAATATCCAGCTGTAGCTAACTTAGATATTACAGTTGCTTTAAGACAAGCAGCTTTAGCAATGGGTAAAACAACTCACACAGGCGTTGTTCAATGTAAAGACGCATTCTACGGTCAACATAGCCCAGCTAAAATGCCTGTTTCTTATGAATTATTACAAAAATGGGAAGCTTGGAAACGTTTAGGTGTTAAAGCTTCTGAAATGGAATCAGCAGCATTATTTGTTGTAGCTGATGCTTTAAAATGCAGATGTGGTTCTTGTTTCCACGTAATTTGGAACCAAGAAAGAGAAGCTGCAGGCTTAGATCAAAAAATGAGCGAAGATACATCTTCAGCAGTAAGAGTTGCGGTAGATGCATTAAAAATCATGATTGAACAAGATAGAGCAGCTGCTAACAAATAGTTTGATTAGTTTAAATTTTAAAAGGTGCTGAGGTGAAACCTCAGCACCTTTTTTTATTCTTTTAACCATTCATTATCATCTGCACCCATTTTTGTTACTACAAGAGCAAATCTTTTGTATTTGTGATATAGAAAATCACTTTTTACTTCGCCGATTTCTTTGAATGGAATTGCACATTCCTTTAATAATTTTTTTTGAATATCGTATTCGACTTCACTTTGATTTACTATAAACATTTTTCCACCAGTTTTAAGTGAAAAATATGCGTGCCAAAGCATTTTTTGTGGATTAAAATATTCTAACGGTAAACCCCAACGCATGTGAGGATATTCTCTGACAAAAGGTAAAAACCAAGTTAGGTAATCAAATTTGTCATCATAATTCATAAAATCTTTAGGGATGTAATGAGTATTTTTTAATCCTTTTTTGTAGAATTTTGCAACTTCGTATCTTGAAAATAAATTCCAATAAAGTCTGTAAGCGTCAATTTCAATTCCTCTTAAATTGATTTTTTCGCAGTATTTTTTGAAGAAAGTATATTGACCTTTTACGTAGTTCCAGTTTTTACAACCAATATCCATTACTTCCATTTTTTTATGAGGAATAATTTCAAAATACTTGTCTAGAATATCTAACATATATAAATTTTCTCTATAGTTTTGTTCTGTCATATCTTTTAGATATTCAAAACCATATTTTTTATGTAAATCGTTTTCTCTTTGTTTTAATTCTACACCAAAAATGTTTGATAATTTTTCAGGTTCTTCAAAATATCCTTTTCGTGAAAATTTTGTCTTTTTTCTTATGTAAAAATCAATTTTATTTTTTAAATTATCAAAAAATTTCATATTCTCATTATATAATATAAAATATGGATTTAAAAATTTTCAATAAAAAGATTTTAATATTGTGTGTTGTTGTTTTTATTCTGGGCTTGTTTGCGAGAATTTATACAATAACTTTGAAAACAGATTTTCACCAAGACGAGATTTTGAGCGTTATTCTTTCAAATTATTCAGAATACGGTTGGACAAAACTTCCTGAAAAGAATACAGTTTTTACTGGTAAAGATATAAAACGAATGATGTTATGGAACGATTCCTCATTAAAAGATATGTTTTCTGATATTGGAAATTTATATCTTTATACAAGAGATGATTCACATTCAAATTTGTATTACTCAATATTGAGAACATCTTTTACTGGCGTTGATGATTTTGATACTAAACAAACAATTTATAGAGGATGTTCTATTAATTTAATAGCTTATTGTTTATCATTTTTCTTTATGTTTAAGCTTTTGGCTTTATTATTAAAAAAAGAGTCCTTAATTCCTTTTGGCTTGTTTGTAGCCTTTATGAATACAGGTGCTATTTCAAATGTTGCATATTTAAAACCTTATAATCTTCAAGAATTGGCATTTATAATAGTCACTTATTATTTTATTAGATTGATAAGGGGTGAAAAACTTAATTTACTAAAACCTGCAATTTCAGTAGCTTTTGCATTTTTAACTGGTTATTATTCTATAATTTATGTTGGAATTTTGGCTATTATCTTGTTCATTAAGAATTTAGATAAAAAATATTTATTTAAAATAGCAGGTTTGTCTATTTTGTTTGCAACAATTTTTTATCCTGGATATTTTTTAGGCTTAATAAGTTATAGAGCTACAGAAACCGTAGAAAGATTTTCTGGCAACAATTTATTTTATTCTTTTCTTGGCTTACCGTATTTGTACCTAAAATATATTTTTAGCTTGTCGTTGATTATTTATTTGGTTTATTTGCTTGTAAAAATTTCAAGACAAAAACTTTCAGCTGATAATGAGTCTAAAGATATAATTTTACTATTTACTATAGGTTTGATTTGGTCTGCAATAGTTATGTTTATTGCTCCTTACAAGGTTTTACGCTATATTTTACCAATATTTCCTATTCTTGCGTTAATTATTCCATATATTGTTTCTTATTTTGATAAAAAACTTTTACCGACGGTGATTATTTCAGGAATTGTATGCTTAAATTTTGTTGTCGCTGTCGGATTTTATAAAAATCCCAAGATTGGCAGATATATTCCGTTTATATCTAATTTAGAATTTTTGAAGAATACTAAAACCTTAAATTATTTGTTTAAAGAAGATTTATCAAAACCTGTATTTATTGTAAAACCCAAAGATGAAGATTTAACTATTGGCAAAGTCATAATTTTTGCTGATATTTTGCCATATTTGGAGAATAACCAACAATACATATTTATAAATCCAAATACAAAAATTGCATTAAATAATTTTTATTTGATTTCTCCAAAAACTGAAAATACAAATTTGAAGAAAGAGGAAATAAAAAATCTTCAAAAATGTAATTCATATTATATTTGTGCAGAAATAAAGCATTAACTATTGTAACGAAAATTGCTGGCATGTAGCAAAAATAATATTTACGAGCTTTAATGTACATGTAAGTAGGTATTTATATAATTTTTTGCATGCTAATTAAAAATCCACAACAACCAAATATGTTCGCTTATCGTGCGACTATTCAGAAAAAAAGTAGTAAATCTTCTGATGTTTCGTCTGGTAGATTGATGTCCAATCCTATCAGAAAGACTTCTGATACAAATTTTGTCGCCTATCCTCTGATTAATTTTACTGGTTTAAATAAGCAAAAAAGCAGACTGGAACAAGGCAGAGAAATTGCAAATAATTTACACAATTCTTTAAAATCCTCAGCTGGAGCGATTGATAACAAAAAATTTAAAAATGAGTTTAATAAAATTGATAAAACAAACGTTGTACCTACTATAAAAGCTTACGATAAATTATTTCCAAAAAATACATTAATAGCAGACATTTTGACAGAAACTGGTTCAGATATTGACTCAAGAGAAAATACTGTAAAAAATCTGTTTAACATTTTAGCAGAGAACGGCAAAGACAATGGTGTTCAAGTAGAACATTTTAAAAAGAATTTTGATGAAGAATTGACTCGTCAAACAAATAAACCTGTTTTTTCTCCAAAACCTACAAAATTAAATAGAATCACAAACGGTTTGGTTCAAGCTATTGAAAATAAATCTTCTTTATCAAAAGAAGAAAAATTGGCTATTGCAAATTCAAAACCCGAAAAGTTTTATGATTACACAACTCAACTTTTAGAATCAAATGTAAAAGTTGCTGAAAAATCGTTCCAAGAAAGAGTAGATAGTGATGGATTTTTTGGTAAACTTGCAGATAATGTAAGTGCTTTATGGAATTCAAAAAATCGTAAGAAATTAGTGCAAGAAGATATTGATAAACACAAGGATGAAATTGCATGCTTGAGAGCTGTTGCGGATAAAGGTGATGATGAATTTAGAGAAGTTTTTAAGACTGTCTTTAAGGTTGATTATGACCCAGAACTAGTTGCTACTTACAAAAATAAAGAAACTCAACTAAAAACAAGCTTGGTTGCGGTTGCAAGTGAAAATTTCTTCAATGAAAAATTGTCTGATTTGATAGATAATAAAAAACTAGAAGATAAATATGAAATGATTCATACTGTAACTGGTAGTGTTCCTGTTATTAATACAATCGAAACAAAAGAACAAATGTACCAAAGAAATTATGATGATTTCAGTATGATTTTAGGCAAAGGTGATAAGAAAAAAGGTTCAGAAATTCTTGAACAAAAATTTAAAGCGGAAAAACTAAAACCAGATGCAACTTTAAAAGATAAATTTAAAGTTATGGTAAAACTTGCAAATTCACAATCTCGCCAAATGCATAGAGAAACAATGAAGATTACTGGCGGAAAAGATATAAGCCTTGTTAAAAAAGAATTTGAGGCAAGTTACAACGCTACATTTGGTGTAGAAAACGATATTGCAAAAAGAGTTGCAGATTATAATATTTCACAAGAAGTTGGTGAGTACGCAGCAGACTGTTTAATAATGGGTCCAATTATGATAGGCGTAAGTTTAGCAACTGGAAGTGGGGTAACAATGGCATCTGCTGTAAAGGGTGCAGTCGCTGCAGCAGGTACAAATATGGTAGCATATTCAGCAGATAGGCTGGCATCTAAAAAGGGAATGACAAAAGAAGATATTCAAGATATTTTAAAATTCTCTGTTCTTGATGGTTCTACATTTGTTGCAAGTGCTTTAGCAAGTACAGGTATTAATTACTTTACTTCAGCTGCGTTCAAGGGTGCAAGCGTGGGTAAAAAGGCTACTGAAATAGCGATGTTAACTCTTGCTGAAACAACTGCGGATGCTACTGTTCAGAAGGTTTTATATGGTAATGTTAAAATTGATGGTGTGAAGTATTCTGCTACATTCTCTCTTGCTGGTCAGTTATTGGAACTTAAACTTTTATAATAGAATTTGTACAAAGCTGAAAAATAATGTATAATATTTTGCATGAATAACAACAACAAAACACAAGTCATAGTCGTTGGTGGTGGTCCTGCTGGGATTTCATCTGCTATTACTATTGCAAAAAGTGGTATAGAAGTTATTTTAATAGAGCGTGGTAATTTCTCAGGTTCTAAAAATATGTTTGGTGGAGCTATTTATACTCAGCCAACAAACGAAATTTTCCCTGATTTTGAAAAAACTGCCCCTCTCGAACGTAACAATATAAAGCACAATTACACAATTCTAAATGAAAACGATTCCACAACAATAACTTATCGTGACAATGAAGAGCATTCTAACAGTTATTCAGTAATTCGTTCAAAATTTGACCGTTGGATGGCAGAAGAGGCTAAAAAAGCCGGTGTTATTCTTGTTCCTCAAACAGTTATAGAAGAATTAATTGTTGAAAATAAAAAAGTTATTGGTGTAAAAACTGAGCTGGAAAATTATTATGCTGATATTGTTATTCTTGCAGACGGTGTAAACTCTTTACTTGCAAGACAAATCGGTTTAAGAAAAGATTACAATCCAAAAGATGTAGCACTTGGTGTAAAAGAGGTTATAAAAGTACCTAAAGAAAAAATTAATGAAAGATTTAATCTATCAGATAATGAGGGTTGTATAACAGAAATATTTGGTTATCCTATGCTTGGTGAACTAGGTTTAGGCTATATGTACACAAACAAGGACTCTGTTACAATTGGTTTAGGTATAACTTTAAGCGAATTGATAAAAACTAAGACAAAACCTTATGAACTTTTAGACAAATTAAAAGCTCACAAATCTATTGCACCATTTATTGATGGTGGCGAGGTTTTGGAATACTCTGCACATCTTATTCCTGAAGGTGGATACAAAAAAATTCCAAAATTATATGACAACGGTGTTCTTGTTGTTGGCGATAGTGCTAGCCTTGTAAATAATTTGCATTGGGAAGGTACAAACCTTGCCATGGTTTCAGGTAAGCTTGCTGGTGAAACAGTTATTCATGCTTTTAAAGAGAAGAACTTTACAAAATCAACACTTTCTCTTTACAAAAAGAAACTTGATAAATCTTTTGTAATGTCTGATATGAAGTCATATAAAGACTTAATGACTATTATGCACAAAAATAGTTCATCATTTTTAGACTTTTACTTGCGTAAAATTAATAAATTCTTTAAAATGTTTATAGAGGTTGATAGCATAGCTAAGAAAAATAAATTCAGAAACTTTATTTTTACAGCCTTAAAAGAAAGAGGCATCTTCGGTCTTGTGAAAGACGTGCTATATGTTTTAAAACTCGTATGGGGGATTTTGAAATGAGTATAGATGACAAGCTTTCAAAAGTAAAATATGTGACAGATGAAACCTCTCACTTAAAAGTTAATACAGAACTTTGCAAAAACTGTAAGTCAAAACCTTGTACATTTATTTGTCCAGCAGGTGTATATGAATGGAACAAGGATGAAAACAAACTCATTGTAAACTATGAAAATTGTTTAGAATGTGGTGCATGCAGAATAGCATGCGAAAAAAAATGTATAGAATGGCATTACCCCAAAGGTACATGCGGAGTGACCTACAAATTCGGTTAATGGAGGCAGAAATGAAAGAAGAATACAGTTCACAATCACGTCGTTGGTATGATAAAGATCCAGTTTTATCACAAGCAATGCAAACATTAGAACAATCTGATGACGGTACTCAAATCAGAATTGCGTTAAATTTGATTAAAATTATCATCGAACACAACATCGAAAATGAAAAATTTGAAGCCGTTGAAGATTTAATCACAGCAGTAAGTTCTGGTCAAAGTGACAGCAGAAACGGTAGATGGTACGATATTGATAACACATTAAAAACTGCGATGAACATGTTACAAAATTGTCCAGAAACTACACAACACGTTATTGCTAAAGAAATGGCAAAAATGGTTGTTACTAAAATTAAAGAAGACGAAGATAGTTTAGACTAACCTAGTCAGGTGACCCTCTTAATACAAGATGGTATCTAAAATCACCATAATACACGACAACAGAATAAAATTCGTTGTCAAATTCATCAACCTCCAAATAAGTTTTTGGAGCTGGTCTTCTTTTTGATGATTTTGAAATTGTGCCAACAAAATTAATAAATCCGATATGAACTTTTTGAGTGAATGTTAATTTTGGTTTTGGCAAATGAGATTCATAAAAGCCTAAAGGTACTATATCTCGGTTATATACTGGGATATAGTATTTTATTTTACCATTATCCTTAAATAAAATATACCATTCTCCATCGTGTTCTCGTGGAGTTAGTAAATAATACCCTGGCTCAATAGTTGTTCCTTTAAAATATAAAGGTGAATTAAGTCTGAATAATGGATACGGAGTGTATGCATAAGCTTGCATATCATAATATTGATCAGGGTCAATTCCATGTATAAAAGAAAATTTTGCTGGAGCAAGTTCGCTATAGATTTTTATGAAATCTTCCATTTCGCCTGCTGTCATTTCGTCTGCAAAACTTGGCGTTGCAAACAAAAATAATATTGAAAATATTATGTAAAAAATTTTCTTCATACAAAATATTTTAATGCATTTTATATAAAAGACAACATACGTTTAGCGGACTTTATTTTCTTCGTGTTTGATTAATCTTTTGATATTGTCTTTGTGTAAAATTGTTATGTAAAGAGCTCCAATAGCACAATATGCTACGTAAGCCATTGGCATATCAAGAAAATACATTAAGAATGGTGAAACCCAAACTGCAATAATTGACCCAACAGATACGTATCTTGAAAAATATGTGATAGTAACCCAAATTAGAGCAATTGCAAGCCCAACCATCCAGTTAAGAGCTAAAATTGTACCAACGCCAGTTGCAACTGATTTACCACCGTGGAATTTTAAAAAGATTGGTTTACTATGACCAAGAATTACGCCGATAGCTGCAATTACTGGTAAAATACCGTTTATAAGAGAGTAATCGATATATTTTGCTGCAACAACAGGAATAATACCTTTAATAGCATCTGTTAATAATACGATTACAAACCATTTGAAACCAAGTACACGCTTAACATTTGTAGCACCAGTTGAGCCTGAACCGACTTCTCTAATATCTTGATGAGCAAGAGCTTTAACTACGACATAACCAGTTGGGAATGAACCGATTAGATATGCACCAACCAAAACTGCTAAAGCGACTAAAATATATGATAAAATTGCTGTACTTAACATAAAAATCTCCTTATCTTCCAAGAAAAATTTACCATAAATAAACTAAATTGTCGATTGTATTTCTGCAGGATACCTACAACAAATGCATTTTAAATCTTTTCGTTTAACTTATACAAGTCAATTCCACCACTAGCTTTGTATAAGCCGATTGTAGAAATTATTGTATCGATTTTGCTTGAAACAATTTCTTTTTCTGCAATCAAATACATTTCTTTTGCTAAAAGTTCATCTAAATTTGATGCTGCACCGATTTTTGTTTTATCTTTCGCTAAGTTATAAATTTTTCGTTCAGTATTTATTTTCTTTAAAGCCTCTTGATAATTCTTTTCAGCTGTCTTGTATTCAACAAGCCCTGTATTTACATCTTTTATTCCTGCAATAAAAGTTTTTTGATATTCATTAAGTGATTGTTCGTATTGGTATTTTTTCAATTTCAAATTTGCTTTCTTTTGTCCACCAGAGAACAAATCCCAATTTGGCAAAATACCTGCATTCAAGAATTGTGATGGTGAATTAAACAGAGTACTTAAAGTATAGGCGTTTAGCCCAACTTGACCAAAGATAGTAAAGGTTGGCAAAAATTCCTTTTTCGCAACTCTAACATCAAATCCTATTCTTTTTAAATTGGCTTCTTCTTGCAAATAGTCAGGTCTATGAGTGATTACATCTGTGCTATATTCTGATGGAAGATTATTTAACATTTTTACGTTTTCGTATTTGTTTCGTGTAATGTTTTCATCGACATTAGACAAATAAACTCTCATAGAATTTACTAAAACTTCTTTAGTTTTTTCGTGAATATTTTTTTCTTCCTTAAATAAATTTAAAAGTTTTTCTTGCTCTAAAACTACTGTTATAGGGCAAAGTCCGATTTTATATTTTTCTGTAACTTTATTCAAAATATCTTCTTGAACTTTTACCAACTCTGTTTGGAGTTCATTCATCTTATCGGCTTTAATCAAATTAAAATAATCTGTCGCAAAGTTTGAAGTTAAAGAAATATATGTGGCACGTTCTGCTTGTTTAATAATTTCTAATTGTTGTTTTTTGCTTTTAGTCTTTAATCTGTTTTTGCCCCAAATATCTATTTCATAACCTACTGTAATTGGTAAATTATAATTGTTTTGCGAGTAATTAGGGATTTGCATATTACCAAATTGTTGTCTTGGAGCTCTCAAGTTTCTATAAATTTCACCTGAAAAATTTGCAAATGGTAATTCTTCTGCAAATTGCATTTTTACAACTTGTTCATTTTCCTTAATTTTTAACGCTGTATTTTTTAAATCGTAATTCTTTTCATAAACAGTTTGGAGCAAAGCTAAAAGATTTTTGTCTTGATAATGCTCCCACCAACCCATATTCATATATTCATAAGTTGAGGCTTGAGCTTGGGTAAATAAGTTTAAACTCAATAATAATCCGAAAAACAATACTGTTAAAAATTTTCTCATAATTTTTCTTCCAATTAATAGTTGTAAAAATTTTTCTTGTGCTATAATTACATCACAAGAAAAATGGAAAATCAATTATGGAAAAGATAAATTTCGGAAAAAGGGTTGGAACAACAGTTTACAATACTGGTACAATAGTTAGAGCATTATCCTCTCAAACCTTTTTTGAGAATGGATTTGATTTGACTCCAGAGCAATTTTTAATACTTGATATAATTCATGATTACGGAGAACTTTATCAACGTCAAATTTGTGAAATTACTCTAAAAGACAGAAGTAATGTTGCAAGGTTAATAAAAATTCTTGAAGATAAAGGATTAATTAAAAGAAAGCAAGCCTCAAATGGTAGACGAATATTTAAAATTTCTGTTACAGAAAAAGGGCAAGAGGTAAGAGATACAATAAAACCAACTACAAAAGAGTTGAGAAAAATTTTAATTAATGGTGTTACTCAAGAGGAAATAGATATAACTTTAGCAACGCTAAATAAAATTTATGAAAACGCAAGACCACTAGTAAGATTACAAATATAATGAATATAATTATGAGGTAATAAAAATGGCAGATGAACAAAGTATACATGAAATAAGCCCAGAAGATACAAGACATATTTACGAAAAAAAGAGAGTAATTGTACCAACAGTTACTGCTATTATTCTATTGATATTTGGTATAATCGTTTCAATAAAATCAATGTATTACAAATCAACAGATGATGCTTTTGTTGAGGGGCATATCGTTACAGTTGCTCCTCGTGTTTCCGGTCCTGTAATTAAATTAAACATTGAAGATAACCAAGTTGTTAAAAAAGGCGATTTACTTTTAGAAATTGACCCGAAAGATTATGAAGTCAAACTAAAACAAACACAAGCAAAACTTGAAGAGGCAAAAGCCTTACTACATAGTGCGAATAATGACGTCGTAAAAACTTTTTCAGAATTAGATTTTGCAAAAAGTGATTACGATAGATATTCTCAAATGTATTCAAAAGGTATTTCGTCAAAACAAGATTATGATTCAAGCCAAAACAAATTGACTGTTGCTGTTTCAAACAATAATGCTTCAAAATCAAAGCAAGATGAAATTGTAGCAACAATTAAAAAGCTTGAGGCAGAAGTTGAACAAGCAAAATTAGATTTGTCTTATACAAAAATATACGCATCACAAGACGGTAAAATTACACATAGAACAGTTGAACAAGGTAACTATGTTCAAGTTGCTCAACCACTTTTTGCAATTGCAAAAGATGATGTTTGGGTTGTTGCAAACTTTAAAGAAACTCAAGTTGCAAATATGAAAAAAGGTCAACCTGTAACTATAAAAATTGATGCTTATGGCAGTAAAAAATTTAAAGGTGAAGTCGATAGCTTACAAATGGCATCAGGTGCTAAGGCTAGTTTATTCCCACCTGAAAATGCCGTGGGTAGTTACGTAAAAATTGTACAAAGAATTCCTGTAAAAATTGTATTTAAGGAAGATATTTCAAATTATAACGTAATTCCAGGAATGAGTGTTGTACCAACCGTAAAGGTAAAATAAGGCGTAGAAAATGGAAGCAACAAGTGTTAAACAAAAAGTTCCAATTTGGTTAATCGCCGTATCAATTCTTTTACCAACCTCATTTGCTGCTTTGGCAACTACTGCAACAAATGTTGCTTTGCCTCATATTTCAGGATATTTTGCTGCAACTGCAGATGAGGCAAAATGGATTGTAACTTCATATATGGTTGCAAATGCTTGTTTGATTATGCTTTCTGGTTGGTTGGAGAATGTTTTTGGTAGAAAATTATTTGCAAAAATTTGTATTGCAGTTTTTACGCTAGGGGCTTTAATTTGTACGTTTGCACCGTCATTAAATATTATGGTGCTTGGTAGATTTATTCAAGGTATTGGTGGTGGACCTATGACACCTATTTCGCAAACAATTTTACTTACAGCTTTTCCACCTGAGAAAAAAGGCGTTGCGATGTCGTTATTCGGCTTTGCAGTAATGGTTTGTGCTATTCTTGGACCATCCTTTGGCGGGTTTTTAGTTGATAATTTTAATTGGCACTATATTTATTCTGTAAATATTCCTGTAGGGATTGTTTCGTTGATTTTGGTAAGTCATTTTATTGAAGAAACTAAAAATCCTGATGTTAGACCAAAAATTGATTTTGTCGGTATGACTGCACTTGTTTTGTGGTTGATGTCTATGCAAATAGTTTTGGATAAAGGTCAACAATATAACTGGTTTGATTGTGCTTGGATTTGCTGGTTAGCAGGTTTTTCTTTGGTAACACTTTCTTTCTTAATTGTTTGGGAAATTGAAAACAAAAATTCTTTTATGAAAGTTAGAATTTTTAAGGATAGAAACTTTTTGATAGGTACTATAATTTCTACAGCAATAAGTATGGTCGTATTTACGACAATGTATTTAGCACCTCAATTTATACAAAATATGTTGGGTTATACTGCGTTGTTGAGTGGATTAACAATGGCACCACGTGTTATTTCTTGTATTCTGATGTTGCTTGTAATACCTCATTTGATGCGAATTTATGACAGTAGGATTTTGATTGCGGTCGGATTTTTCTTTTTAGGCTTGGCAACTTTTGTTTATACAAATGTGAATTTGGCCGTTTCGTTTTTGTATGTTTCAATACCAAACTTCTTGCTTGGTATTGGCGTAATTTTAACTTTTATTCCTATTTCGGCTTTGGCTCTTGGAACATTACCAAAAGAAGATTTAGCAAACGGTGCAAGCTTACATAACTTCTGTAAAACTATTGGTGTTGCTATTATTGTATCAATGTCCTCAACTATTGTTGCAAGACATTCTCAAATACACCAAGGGTATTTGGTTGATAATTTGTCTAACTTTAATTGGGTTTTCCAAAATAAAATGACAAGTTGGACACACACATTTATAACAGGTGCATCAAGCACTTATGCGATAAATAAGGCAAATGCTTATTCTTATAAACAAATGCTTGTGCAATCAAACTTGATGGCTTATGTTGATGCATTTGCAATTGTCGCATTAATTGCATTTTTGTTAATTCCATTACCCTTTTTAATGAAAATAAAAGTCAAAGAAAAATAATATTAGTTTAGACTGGATTAAACTTTTAATAGACTTTTTATTTCTTCTAAAAAAGCATTTGCTGGTTTTGTAAATATGGGGTGACGTTTCCAAACTAGAGCGTATTTTATAGCAAGTTTGGGTTTTAGAGGAACAAAACATACATCTTTATTAAGACTTTGTTCAATTAGGTCCTTTGTTGTTAAAAAATACCCCAATCCACTTTCTACAAACGAAATTGGGCTACCTTGCACGACGTTGTAAGAGGCTACAATATTCAAATCTTCTAAATTTATATCCGCCCACTTGGCAATAGCTTGTTGCAAACCAATTCTTCGATGTGAAATTAGAGGTAAGGATTTTAAATTTTCTTTTGTTATAAACTGTTGTTTTGCTAATTTACAATCAGATGCCATTAATATTCCCCATTCTGAACCGTCTGGTAAAGATATGTAGTCATATTTTACGCTATCAACAGGTTCTAGCAAAACTGCAAAATCTAAGCTTCCATGTTCTAACCTTTCACATACATCTTCTGCATCACCACTATAAAAATTAAAACTAACACCATTATATTTTTTTATTAAATTAGATGCGGTCTTTAATATTGTATTTGCCGGATTTCCGCCAATAGAAATTTCGCCTTCAATATTGCTTAGATTTGAACCGATTTCTTTTTCTGTTTTTTCAAGCAAAGAAACAATTTCTTCGGCTCTTTTACGTAAAATAATTCCTTCTTCTGTTAGTGAAAT
>ERZ808278.546-NODE-546-length-23403-cov-4.128448_pt1 | contig 23403 bp, 20 predicted proteins | sample MGYA00521239_ERZ808278 | MGnify/ENA primary metagenome ERZ808278 (study PRJEB31516, sample SAMN03275600) | gut metagenome | biome: mammalia-associated habitat; material: feces | host: Papio cynocephalus | place: Kenya | collected 2012-07-17 ... | reverse complement strand
TCTATGATGATTGGAGCCTGCCTGGCAGGAGCCGACAATGATAGTATAAAGAGAATCGAAAAAATTGCCAAAAATATAGGGTTGGCTTTTCAGATACAAGATGATATTTTAGATGTCATAAGTACAAAAGAAGTGTTAGGAAAACCAGTCCTTAGTGACGAGAAAAATCATAAGACAACCTATGTCACATTAGAGGGATTAGAAAAGTCGCAGAAAGCAGTAAAAGATTTATCGATAGAAGCTGTGAATTTGCTTCACTCCCTGGAATTAGATAGTACTTTTATGGAAGAATTAATAAATATGCTAGTTCATAGAATGAAATAGCCAAATGAGGTGTAAACTTGTCTACAATTTTAATAGAGAAAATAAAAAAGGCAAATGACATAAAAAATGTAAATCCTAGTGAATACAAACAGCTTGCCAGTGAAATTCGACGTTTTTTGCTGAGTAAAGTCAGCAAGACAGGGGGACATCTGTCATCCAATTTAGGTGCAGTAGAATTAACTATGGCACTGCACCTGTTTTTGGATTTTCCAGAAGATAAACTTGTGTGGGATGTGGGACATCAGTCCTATACACACAAGATATTAACAGGCAGAATGGATCAATTTGATACTTTAAGACAATTGGAAGGGTTATCCGGATTCCCAAAACGAAACGAAAGTGATTGTGACTGTGTGGATACTGGGCACAGTTCTACATCTATATCCGTTGCACTTGGTATGGCAGTTGCAAGAGATATTGAAAAGAAGAATAGTAAAGTCGTGGCAGTAATTGGAGATGGTGCGTTATCTGGTGGTATGGCATATGAGGCACTAAATAATGCTGCACGATTAAAATCGAATTTAATGATTGTCCTAAATGATAATAACATGTCGATCTCAGAAAATGTAGGAGGTATGGCATTATATTTAGGTAAAATCAGAACAAACCGAAAATACCAGGGGCTAAAAGACGATGTTGCCAATGCACTGAATAAAGTTCCTGTTGGAGATAAAATAGCTGATAAAATAAGGCGTTCCAAAGACTCTATCAAGCGGCTTATGATTCCAGGCATGCTTTTTGAGGATATGGGATTAACCTATATCGGGCCAATTGACGGTCATAATATAGAGCAAATGCAAAAGGCATTTGAATCAGCATCTAAAGTAAATGGTGCTGCAATTGTTCATGTCATAACAAAAAAAGGAAAAGGATATCAGAGAGCAGAACGGAATCCCTCTAGATACCATGGTGTAGAGCCGTTTTTCTTAAAAACTGGAGAAAATAAGAAGAACGAAAAGGTGGAGACGTATACCAATGTATACAGTGATACTTTAGTAGAACTTGCAAAAGATAAAGAAAATATTGTAGCAATTACTGCAGCTATGCCATCTGGCACAGGATTAGTAAAATTTCATGAAACATATCCAACTCGTTTCTTTGACGTTGGGATTGCAGAAGAACATGCCGTTGCCTTTGCAACAGGACTAGCATTGGAAGGCTGTAAACCTTTTGTTACCATATATTCTTCGTTTCTTCAAAGAGCTTATGATCAGATCTTACATGATGCCGGAATTAATGAGGCAAGTGTAGTATTTGCAATTGATCGTGCTGGAATTGTAGGAAAAGACGGAGAAACACATCAAGGAATATATGATTTATCATTTTTGTCAACGATACCCAATATGACGATAGTTGCGCCTAAAAACAAACAGGAGTTTAGGCATATGTTAACTTACTGTGCGAATTTTGAAGGACCAATCGCGATACGTTATCCAAGAGGAAAGGTATATTGTGGTTTAGAAGAACATCAGGAATCTATCGCGTATGGTAAAAGTGAGTGTATCTACCTTGAGAAAGACATTGCATTAGTTGCAGTAGGCAGCATGGTGAAGACAGCAGTTAGGGTACGTGAGGCATTGAAACTAAGAGGGTATCAGGTAACGCTTATCAATGCTCGTTTTGTTAAGCCTGTAGATACGGACATGTTAGATTCCCTTTCCTGCAGTCATAAGTTGATTGTATGTATGGAGGAAAACGTAAAACGTGGAGGCTTTGGCGAATATGTGGCTTCTTATCTAAAAGAAACAGGCAAAAATAGTGTTGACGTATTGAATATCAGTATTCCAGATCAGTATGTAAAACACGGCAGCGTAGAGCAGCTTTATGAAATGCTAGGATTAGATGCAGACGCCATTGTGGAAAGGATTTTGAATAATTTATGAAAGAACGTTTAGATGTACTGCTTGTTAGACATGGTTTAGCACAGTCTAGAGAGAAAGCAAAAGCAATCATTATGTCTGGCAGTGTATTGGTCAATGGACAAAGAGAAGACAAAGCTGGCATGACATTTGATGATAAAGCGCAGATTGAGGTAAAAGGGCATGTAATGAAATATGTGAGCCGTGGTGGTTACAAATTAGAGAAAGCCATGGAACAGTGGAATTTTTCACTAGAGGACAAGGTTTGTATGGATGTTGGTTCCTCTACAGGTGGATTTACGGACTGTATGCTTCAAAATGGGGCAAGAAAAGTATTTGCAATTGATGTAGGAACGAATCAGCTCGCTTGGAAATTACGTCAGGACGAGCGTGTTGTCAGCATGGAGAAAACCAATATACGCTATGTGACACCAGAAGATATCGGTGAGCCAGTATCCTTTGTGTCTATTGACGTGGCATTTATTTCCTTAACAAAAGTACTTCTGCCAGTAAAAAATCTGTTAGGAGAAGACGGAGAAATTGTATGTCTTATCAAACCACAGTTTGAAGCTGGAAGAGAAAAGGTTGGGAAAAAAGGTGTTGTACGTGATGAGAAGGTTCATGAGGAAGTAATCAAACTTGTTGTCGATTATGCAAGAAGTATAGGTTTTGTTCCTTGTGAATTAGACTATTCACCAATAAAAGGGCCAGAAGGTAACATTGAATATTTATTGCATTTAAAATTATCAGGGGAAGAGACAAACGATTGGGATACCGTAATTAAGGAACTGGTAAAAGAATCTCATAGCCAGCTGGCAAATGGATAAATAATAAAGGTAGGAGAAGGTTATGAATCGCTTTTGCATCATTGTAAATAGTGAAAAGGACACGAATTATCAAACAGCACGAGAAATTGTGAAATTTATAGAAAGCAGGGGCAAGACTTGTTTCTTGACATCTGACTTAGGTAATGAGGCTGATGGTACATTTACAAATGTAGAGGACATACCAAAAGATACAGAGTGTGCAATCGTATTAGGCGGGGATGGTACGATTCTACATGCAGCGAAAGATTTATTACACCTGGATATTCCTATATTGGGGGTCAATATGGGGACTGTAGGGTATTTAGCCGAAATAGAAACACAGAATATGAAATCCGCCTTGGAAAAAGTGTTTCAGGATAAATGTAAAATTGAAAAACGATTGATGTTATATGGTAGAATTAGCCGGAAAGAGAAAAGGAGTATTGAAGACCATGCGCTCAATGACATCGTATTGTCTAGAGGAGGACAGTGTCGATTAATTGTGATACATTTGTATATCAATGATTTTTTGATTGATACATATGTAGCAGATGGGCTTATTGTATCAACTCCAACTGGTTCAACCGGTTACAACCTGTCTGCGGGAGGTCCAGTAATGAAACCTGGAATTAATGCTTTAGTTGTTACGCCAATCTGTCCACATTCGTTGAATAAGAGAAGTTTTGTTATTTCTTCAGAGGATAAAATACGTTTAGAGATTGGGCAGCGAAAAGAGTCCATGCAAGATGAAGCAATCGTATATTTTGATGGTTGCGAAGAAAGCCAGTTAAAATCAGGCGATGTTGTCGAGATAAAGAGAGCAGATGAATGCACAAAAATCATTAAGATTACTGAGGATAGTTATTTTGACATTTTAAAGAACAAACTCGGGAAAGAGAGGGTGTAAAAACGATGAAAGTTGGCAGACAGACCAAAATAATTGAGTTAATTAACAAATTTGATATAGAGACGCAGGAAGAGTTAGCGGATCGCTTGAATGCGGCTGGCTACAATGTAACCCAAGCTACCATTTCGCGTGATATTCGTGAATTAAAACTTACCAAAGTTTCAGTGGAAGGAAATCGTCAGAAATATATTATTCTACAGAATCAGGAGTCTGGTTTGTATGAAAAATATGTACGTATATTGTCAGATGGTTTGATTTCTATGGATTTTGCACAGAATATTCTAGTTTGTAAAACGGTTAGCGGTATGGCAATGGCGGTAGCAGCTGCATTAGATAATTTAAATATTAACGGAATTGTAGGCTCTATTGCAGGGGATGATACCATTATGTGCGCCATTCGTCATGAAGAAGATGTCGTAGCGGTAATGGATAAAATTAATAAGCTTGTAAATGGAAAATAATTAATGACAAGGTGAATCACTTAGAGGCATTGGTATTGATTGAAAGGTCGATACCAATGCTTTTTTTGAAAGAAAATAGTTGACAGATAAAAAATACTGTTTTATACTAACTGTATTAATATAAATAGTACACCTAATACACATAGTACGGTGTGAAAGGAGAAGTTATGATTCATATTGATTATAAGGATTCACGTCCGTTGTATGAACAGATTAGCAATAAGCTTGCGACTCTAATACTTCATGGCGTTTTTGAACCAGACAGCCAGCTTCCATCTGTTCGAAATCTTGCAGTGGAACTTGCGATTAATCCAAATACCATACAAAAGGCATATGCGGATCTAGAACGCAAAGGATATACCTATTCCGTTAAGGGAAAGGGAAATTACGTATCAGATACGTCGAAGATTCAGGAGGAAAAGAAGATGGAAGTAATCGAAAAATTAAAGTCTTTGCTGAAAGAGGCTAGTGAACTTGGAATTGGATTAGAAGAGATGGAACAGCTGCTAAAGCAGTCTTACTCCAAAGAGAATAATCAGGAAGCAAAGTAAAGGGATGTAATAGGAGAGTGGAAAGATGATCGATATAAAAAATGTAACAAAGGCATTTGATGATATTTGTGCGGTTAATCATGTAAATATTACGATACAGGAAGGAATGATATTTGGCCTTATTGGTACCAATGGAGCGGGTAAAAGTACACTGCTTCGAATGATGTGTGGAGTGTTCAGACCGGACCAGGGCGAAATAATCGTTGATGGGGAGCCTGTATACGATAACGTAAAAATAAAAAGTGAGATTTTCTATCTGTCAGATGAGCAGTACTTCTTTACAGAGGCTACACCAGGAAGTATGGCAGAGTATTATAGTGGAATTTATCCAAAGTATGATACAGAGAGATTTTATAGTCTATTAGACAAATTTAAGTTAGATAAAAAAAGGAAGATGAAAACATTTTCAAAGGGTATGAAAAAACAAGTGGCATTTCTTCTTGGAATATGTGCCAATACAAAGTATCTGTTATGTGATGAAACGTTTGATGGCTTGGACCCTGTTATGCGTCAAGGAATTAAGAGCTTGTTTGCTAAGGAAGTTGCGGAGAGAGATTTCACTCCAATTATTGCTTCTCATAATCTAAGAGAACTAGAGGATATCTGTGATAGTATTGGATTGTTGCATAACGGCGGTGTACTGTTATCAAAAGATTTGACAGAGTTAAAAGTGGATATTCATAAGGTACAGTTTGTTCTATCAGATGGTAAAGAGATTGAAGATGTGCTAAGTGGTTTCCGGATTATCGGATGCAGCAGGCAGGGAAAACTGGTTACGGCAACATTACATGGTGGAGAAGAACAGATAGTGGAAAGAATGAAGGAGGTTGCCCCTGTATTCTATGAAGTCCTTCCACTTAGCCTGGAAGAAATCTTTATCAGTGAAACGGAGGCAGTTGGTTATGATCTTAAAGACATCATATAAAAATCTGTATGGTATGGAAGCAAAACGGAATGTGTTCCTAACTGCAATCAGTACATTTGGAATTTTTCTGGTTTTACCGTTTTTCTTTCTGCAGAAAATTGTATCATTTGGAACTGATTATGGAGTGGCATTTCGATATGCAAAGAATGATCTGCTTCAAGTTCGGAATATGAGCTTATATCAAATATCCAATGGCAATGATGAACTTGGTGTGATTCTGATTATGTTGGCTATTTTAAATGGAATTACGTTGTTTTCCTATTTATTTTCTAAGAAAAAGCAGGATTTCTATTTTTCACAGCCTGTTACAAGGGAAGCATTATTCTGGATTACGTATATGCAGGGAATTGTCAATATGGTAGTACCTTATGTACTGAATCTCATTCTTGTAATCATTTTGGCAGCAGCAAATCAATGTTTGTCAGGGACGTTTTTTGTAATGTTATTGCAGGCATTTGGAGTATCTGGTTTGCTTTATCTTGCAACGTATTCCTTGACGGTACTTGCGTGTACATTAACAGGAAAATTGTTTAGTGCAGTATTAGGGACAGGAGTATTTCTTGGTTATGGACCTGTTCTATGTGTGATTGCTAATTATCTTTTTGACGGAAGTCTATATAGACTAGATATTGCAGCAAGTAAGATTTATCTGATATCACCAGTTGCTATATTTTCACAGATGTATCATGATAATTGGGATACGTTTCGTTTTGAAAATGAGAGTTCTATTGGTGCTATGCATTACGATTTTAGACTGCTTATCGCACTGGTACTTATATTTATCATAAGTCTTGTAGTTGCACGAGTTGCATTTCGAAAGAGAAATGCAGGGGAAACAGGTAAAACAATTGTATTTTATTGGACAAAAAAAGTGATAAAGGGATTTTTAGTTGTTATTACCGTGTTATTTTCTGCATGCATATTCCCTTCCATGTACGATGAATATTCGATGAAATATTTCATCATGGGAATTGTAGTTGGTATTGTGTTCAGCATTGTTGTATATGATTTGATTCTAGAACAGAATTGGAAGGGATGTCTTCGAAACTGGAAAGAGCAAGGAATTTATATTGTAATTGCAATCATTGCTGTTGCAAGTGCAAAAGGCTACCAAGATCACTATAAATATAAGGGATTTAACGACATACCCGATGAGTACAGTGCTAAAGAGGCATTGGCAGATGGATGTGTCGTGGTAGGTGAGGATGACACTGAATATTTAGATTGGGATTACGGGTACTCCATGAATTTTCCTATTTACAAGGATATTCAAGGTATTGAGAATCTTGATCAGTTTGTAAAAGATGTAAATACAGGTAAAGATGCAAAACTCAGAATTGTTGGAACAAGTGAAGGCTCAAATGAATACTACGATTATATTTATAAAAATGGTGTAATAGACCGCTATACCACCTATAGTCTTTATGGCGTAGGGGAAACGTATTCAAAACTTGTACGCTTGAGAGGTAAAACAAGCGAAAATGAGGCGGACAGAGTGTATTATGTCCTCACAAATAAGAAAAATACTACATTTGAAGATTTTAAGGAAGAGTTAACAAGTAATGATGCTTGGCACGAGAATTATGAATGTATTCTTTCTTACGAAACAAATAAGACGGATGGAGGTAATGAGCAGTGAACAGGAAAACATCACTCAGAAAATTTTGTATATCTGAATGCAAACGAAATATCTGGCTTTCAGTGATTAGCTTTGTTAGTTTATTTTTGGTACTTCCATTTTCCTTCACAAGACTTATGGTGAGTTTACAGACCGCGTACGGAGTCACTTTTCGTGATGCTAGTGGTTCGATCCTTTTGTCAAGAGACCAGAAGCTGTTTGCACTGACCTACGAGAATGTAGGAATTCCAATTGTACTATGTTTTCTTGCAATCATTCATGGAATTATTCTATTTTCATTTCTGTCATCCAGAAAGAAACAAGACTTCTATTATGGTCAGCCTATAAAAAAGAAAGACTTGTTTTGGGTGACATATCTGCAAGGGGTTGTATATGCAATTGTGCCTTATATGGTTTGTCTCATTATTGTTGCGATTATGGCACTTGCCAATGGATGCTGTTCAAAGGTATTCCTTGGTATTCTGATACGCATTTTTTTCACTAACAGTTTGGCATTTCTTTCGGTTTACTCAGTAGTTGCCGTAGCTTGCTGTTTGACTGGAAAACTGATATTTAGTGTACTTGGTGCAGGCGTTTTATTGGGATATTTCCCAGCACTATATCTAATTGCACAATATATATTCGATGGAAATTTGATTCACTTTGGCAAAGGACTTGTTCGAATCTGTAAAATGTCTCCACTTGCGTATGTGCTTATTTCATTTAAGCGAGTATCTTCCTATTGTTATGGTATTACAACTGGCAGATTGCAAGTGGTTTCCTACAAGCAGACGGACATATTGGGCCTAGCAGCATTCTTTGCAGTTGGTGTTCTAGTTGCAAGGATACTCTTTGTAAAACGTAGTGGGGAAGCAGCAGGCAAGCCCATTGTATTCAAAAGTGCAAAAAAAATTATCAAAGGATTTTTGGTTGCTTTATTTACTGTTGGAATAACAGCACTGTTTGTTGCGATATTCCATGACGATACAAGATTCTGTAAAATAATCGGAGCATTAGCTGGTATCGTATTTGGAATCTATGTTGTGGATACCTTGATGGAACTTAACTGGAAAGCAAGTTTGATAAACTGGAAAACACAATGGATTTATGCACTTATTGCAATAGCAGCAGTCACCTTATTGTATAATTATAGTTATCAATTCCGCTATAATGGTTTTTCTGATATTCCAAAGTATTATACGATAGAACAGGCACAGAAGGATGGATGTGTCATTATAGATTGTGATGAAATCATAAAAGGTGAGGATAGAATTGAGCAGTTTATGTCAGATGTGGAAAATGGGAAAGAAGGCATGATTCGTGTTGTAGAGAAAGGTTATGGTGAGATTGCATATTTTGATTATGTATATAAAAATGGTTTTATCACATGCTACAATAAGTACAACTTGTTTAGTACTGGGGAAAAATATCCATATCTAAAGAAAGTGAAAGGTCACTTTGAAGACGATGAAGAGAAGGCAGATAAAACGTATTATATTTTGACAGATAAAAAGGACTTAACCTTTGATGATTACAGAAGATGGATGAAAGATACGGAAGGAAAAATTGAGTATAACGTTAATTGTATTTTCGTAAAACCAGAGCGATAGCTGTATGTCCTATGAATGAAATGCAAAAGGCTAAAGAAGCCAGGAGATTGTTTCATACGTCTCCTGGCTTATCTTATAGTTAGTGTTTGCTTGACATACCTCTTATTTGAGAATATAATCCAATTATAATGTTTTTGATACATATATGACTAAATGAATCTACATCACGGTATAAATACATCTTTGGTCGACTTAATTATTTTACAAAATTATAGAAGGGAGGATTATCTGCTAGAGGATAAGCTTTGTTTTGTAAATAAAATTAAAGGAGAAGATAACATGTTCCATACAGAAGAAGATGTCTTTAGAAGAAAGAACTGGCTTTTTATGATAAGCTGGGCAATTGTGATAGCTATTTTGAATTTAGCATTTATTGGTGAATTTTTAAAGGGAGCCAAAGCTATTCAGTTCCTAATAATTCTATTATTTATTTCTGTTGCTCCATACCTATTGACCTGTCTGTATTACAAAAAAACCAACGGTCTTGGCAGAAAAATTGCAGACTTTGGAATTGCATCTTTATGTACCTACGTCCTTATCACTTTATTTAACGCTAATTCAATCGGGAATGCTTTGTTTTTGATACCATTTGTTCTATGCTTGCAGATTTATTCCAATTTTAAAATTAATCTAAGATTTACGGTAATTGCTTTTGCAGAAGTTCTTTTTGCCATTATCTACTGGTATGTGGCAAGGGGCTGGTCGAGTGCAATGTATGTGGCAACCTATGAAACATTAGTTGCGGTGTATGCTCTCCTAATCCTGTTTTCTTGCATCTCTAGTAAAATTCAAAGCCAGAGCAATGCATGGCGTCTGGGCAGAATTGAAGAACAGGCGGAAAATGCGGAAAAGAGAACCAATAGTATCTTAGAAACATCAAATGAAGTTGCCACACAAATAAAACAGATTAAGTCCAGTATTGATAACAATACAGAACTGGTAGAACAGATGAACAGTTCCATGGGAGAAGTAAACCATGGAATGGAAGAGGTCTCTAACTCTTTAGCTACTCAGATAAATGCCACCGAGACCATTCAAAAATCTATTGATCAGGTTGCAAACCTTGCAAGTGAGCTGGTTGCCAATTCAGAGCAGTCAAAGGAAAATGTCGAGTTAAGCAGTCAGAATATTGAACAGGTCAAAATAATTACCAAGCGAGTAAAAGGAGATTCTATCCTAGTAAATGAACAGATGAAGATTCTTGTAGAAAAGGCCAATACAGTTCGTTCTGTCATTGATGTTATTCATGATATTGCATCTCAAACAAACTTACTAGCCTTAAATGCCTCTATTGAAGCTGCCCGTGCTGGCGAGGCAGGTAAGGGATTTGCAGTTGTAGCAGATGAAATTCGTGTCCTTGCAGACTCTACCAAGGACTCTGTTGGACAAATCGAAAAACTTCTGCAAGAGTTAGAGGACAGTTCCGACAAGGCAGATGAGCGCCTTTCGTCTATGTTAGAAGGAATGGAAGAACAGAACACTCGCATTGACGATACCTATAACAGTTTAAATCTTGTAACGACGAATCTCTTAGAATTGATGAAAGACATGGCGAGCATTTCTGATCAAATGAATGTCGTACAAGGGGAGACTGCTTCCGTTGTGCAATCAGTTAATGAGATGTCCGATGTCTCAGAAAAGGTTTCTGCAACCGCAACGGAAGTTTATAAACTTAGCAATTCCGCTAAAATGGAATCCGAAAAAGTTAGTGATTCCGCTGTTGTCATAGCAGAAAGTATGCAGAATTTAGCACAGTAGAGAATACTCATTCAAGGCACAATAGGAAGAATTGTCCCTTGAAAAGCTAGCGTGTGTTCTGAAAATTGTACCTAATAAAGTACAGTACAATGCAGAACACACGCTATTTATTTGACAGAAGTACTTGTAACTTGCGAAATTTGGTGTTAAAATGTAACAGGTTATTTATTTCATATTTAAAGGAGGAGAATGATTGTGTCAGGACATTCTAAGTTCGCCAATATCAAACATAAAAAAGAGAAAAATGATAAGGCTAAAGGTAAGATCTTTACTATCATCGGCCGTGAAATCGCGGTAGCCGTTAAAGAAGGTGGTGCAGATCCGCTTAACAATAGCCGTCTTCGTGATGTAATAGCTAAGGCAAAAGCGAATAACATGCCCAACGATACAATTGAACGTGGTATCAAAAAAGCTGCTGGTGATTTAGCTGGCGTTAATTACGAAACTGTTACTTATGAGGGATATGGACCGAATGGTATCGCATTAATTGTAGTAGCATTAACAGATAATAAGAATAGAACAGCTTCCAACGTACGTAACGCATTTACAAAAGGAAATGGTAACGTTGGTACTCCAGGCTGTGTATCATATATGTTCGACAAAAAAGGACAAATCATCATCGACAAAGAAGAATGCGACATGGATGCAGACGACTTAATGATGATGGCATTAGATGCTGGAGCAGAAGACTTTAACGAAGAAGATGACAGCTTTGAAGTGCTAACAGATCCTGATTCGTTCAGCACTGTTCGTGAAGCACTTGAAAAAGAAGGAATCAAGATGGTTCAGGCTGAGGTTACAATGATTCCTCAGACATATGCTCAGTTAACGGATGAAAAGGATATTAAGTTCTTCCAGAGAACACTTGATCTTTTGGATGAGGATGATGATGTGCAGGAAGTATATCATAACTGGGATGAGCCGGATGAGGATGAAGAATAGAGGTTTCAAGGCTTACAGCTAAGGAAATAAAGCAAGCAGACTATTAAGAGTTACAAGAGTAATAGTTTAGCTTGCTTTTTTCAATAGAACCAGCATTATTACTATGATATAGATACTAGCGATAGATGATTTTTGTATATAATGGAATAAAATTGCGTATAGGAGAATGAAGAGATGAACAAGATCGAATATATTATTTCCACATTAAAAACCTTAGTTGAGATACCAAGTCCGTCAGGCTTTACTAAAGATGTAATGACATTTGTTGAAAAGGAAGTAGCAAAACTGGGCTATGCTAGCTATTACACCAACCGCGGTGGGCTTATTATAGACGTAAAAGGAAATTCTGACAAAACCATTGGACTTTCTGCTCATGTAGATACCTTAGGAGCTATGGTTCGTTCCATCAATTCTGATGGTACGATAAACTTTACAGAAGTAGGTGGCTATACACTACAAAGCGTAGAAGGCTGTTACTGTAAACTTCATACAAGAGCAGGAAAGGTATACACAGGGACAATTTTATGTAAAAGCTCTTCTGTACATGTTTTTGAAGACGCTAGAACCTTGGAACGTACAGAAAAGAATATGCTAATCCGTCTAGACGAAGAGGTTTCCAATAAAGAAGATGTTGAAAAACTAGGGATTATGGCAGGAGATTACATAAGCCTAGATCCAAAATTTGAATATACAGAATCAGGATTTATTAAGTCTAGACATCTGGATGATAAAGCAAGTGTGGCAGTTTTATTGGGACTCTTAAAAGAAATGAAGGAAGAAAACATAATTCCGGTAAATAATTTAAAGATACTCATTAGCAACTACGAGGAAGTTGGATTCGGTGCCAGCTATCTTCCAGAGGATATTGAAGAGATGCTTGCCATTGATATGGGTGCAATGGGAGACGATTTGAATGGTTCTGAAGTGAAAGTATCCATTTGTGCGAAAGATTCAAGTGGACCTTATGATTACGATATGACTAACCGTCTCATTGCTTTGGCAAAAGAAAATGAGATTCCTTATGTAATTGATGTGTTTCCTCATTACGGCTCTGATGTATCGGCAGCGCTTCGTGGTGGAAACAACATTCGAGGAGCTTTGATAGGGCAAGGGGTTAATGCATCTCATGGAATGGAAAGAACCCATGAAAAAGGATTAATGGCGACACTTAAGCTGGTTAAGGCTTACGTTTTAAGTAATAATCAATAGAGTTTTACTTAAAGAGAAAGATATTGCAAGCCGACCAATCTTTTAGCACTAAATGATTCTATTTAGGCGGCTCGTGCAGGGAAACATGGCAAAGGTTTTGCAGTTGTAACAGATACCATTTCCAATATGGAAGAAGCATTAAACGATCATACAAAAGATGCAGGAGCGGTTTCAGAAGCCGCTTATATGCTTCAAGTAGAACCAATAACAAATCATATAAAAAGTCAACCTTATGCAAAATAGAGGTTGACTTTTTTGGCGGAATCATTTACCATAAAAGCTGTATATCAAGCAAAAAGACTAATACCTGTCATGCGAAGAATGTAATTTCAGGTGTTAGTGTTTTAATATAGATGTTTGGAGGACAAGAATTGTATGACTAAGGTAGAACAATACAAAAGAGCCGTGTTGAATGGCAGTTTATTAACAAAGCAAGAGGCATTGGAATTAGTGAATGAAGATTTGGAAGAATTGTGTCATGCCGGAAATGAAATTCGAAAACATTTCTGCAATGATGCATTTGATATTTGTACGATTATTAACGGGAAAAGCGGGAAATGTTCAGAAAACTGCAAGTTTTGTGCGCAATCAGCATTTTATAAGACAGAAGTAGAATCATATCCGCTTCTTCATACGGATAAAGTTGTAGAACAGGCTAAGTATAATGAGGAAAGAGGTGTACTAAGATATTCTATCGTAACTTCAGGAAAACGTTTAAATGATGAAGAAGTAAGCCAAGTTTGTGACATGGTGAAAGCAATACGCAAAGAAACAGGAATCTCTGTATGCGGGTCTTTCGGATTACTGAAGGAAGAACAGTATGCCAAACTGAAACAGGCTGGTATTTCAAGAGTACATAATAATTTGGAATCATCAAGAAAGAATTTTAGAAATGTATGCACTACTCATTCCTATGAAGATAAAGTAGAGGCGATAGAAGCTGCTAAGCGAGCAGGTTTAAATGTCTGTAGTGGCGGCATTATGGGACTAGGGGAAACGATGGAAGACAGGATTGATATGGTGATTGAGATTCGCGAACTTGGTATTCGTTCTATTCCTGTTAATATGCTGAATCCCATTCCAGGAACTCCATATGAAAAAAATGAACGTTTGACTAATGACGACATGTGCAGAATCGTGGCAATTTTCCGATTTTTAGTTCCAGATGCATCAATCCGCCTTGCTGGTGGAAGAGGGTTATTGCCTGATAAGGGGAAAGCTTGTTTCCAGTCAGGTGCCAATGCAGCCATATCTGGAGATATGCTTACTACACAAGGAATTACCATTGAAACAGATATGGCATTGCTAAAAGAATTAGGATTTAAGCCAGTGCTGTGGAATAAGTGAGGGAGTTGTCACCCTCGCTTTTTAAATCCTGTAACACTAACTGTTGCCACTTTATTATCAAGCTCATCGGCAATTGCAATCTCATAAAAACAAGTACTACGGCCTTCCTTAACGCATTTGGATTTTGCAATGAGTTTCTTCCCTTTGGCAACTCCAAGAAAGCTGATGTGGCTGTCAACAGACACCGTAACATCTTTATGAAAATTAGAGGCTACCGCGAATGTAAAATCAGCCAATGTGAAAATAGCACCTCCCATAACGGTTCCCACTGCATTTAAGTGGTCTTTTGTAATTTCCATGGAACATATCACTTCATTTTCTGAAACAGATTCAATGTTAGCGCCACAAAGCTTCGTGGCAAATCGATCATTTGCAAATATTACATTTGCTTCTTCGACTAAATTATTCATAGTTCCTCCTATTATGTATTGTGTTTTTTATTATTATACCTTTAACTCAAAACAAATCAAGTAGTTCGACATTATAACCTTGAATGCGATAGATAAAAGTGGTAAACTAAACATACGAGACTTTAATAAAGTAAAGGAATGACGTAAAGTTTACATACTATCACACAAACATAATAGGAGGAAGCGCAAATGAAAGAAATACCTTATAAAATTTACTTAGAAGAAAATGAGATGCCACAACAATGGTATAATGTTAGAGCTGATATGAAGAATAAACCAGCTCCTTTATTAAATCCAGCAACATTACAGCCAGTTACAGCAGAAGAACTTAGTAATATTTTTTGTAAAGAGCTTGTAAAACAGGAATTAGATGAAACAAATCCATACATAGATATTCCAGACGAAATCCGTAATTTTTATAAAATGTATCGTCCATCTCCATTGGTTCGTGCTTACTGTTTAGAGAAGAAATTAGGTACTCCGGCTAAGATTTACTATAAGTTCGAAGGAAATAATACAAGCGGAAGTCATAAACTAAACTCAGCTATTGCACAGGCATATTATGCAAAGCAGCAGGGACTAAAAGGGGTAACTACGGAAACAGGAGCAGGACAGTGGGGAACAGCATTATCTATGGCATGTTCGTATTTTGATTTGGACTGTCAGGTTTACATGGTAAAAGTATCTTATGAGCAAAAGCCATTTCGTCGTGAGGTTATGAGAACTTATGGTGCAAGTGTAACCCCATCCCCTTCTACGACAACCAATGTTGGAAAGAAAATCCTAGAAGAACATCCTGGCACATCAGGAAGTTTAGGCTGTGCAATTTCTGAAGCAGTTGAGGCTGCAACCACGCAGGAAGGTTATCGTTATGTACTTGGAAGTGTTTTAAATCAAGTGCTTCTTCATCAGTCCGTAATTGGATTAGAAACAATGGCAGCTCTTGACAAATATGGTGAAAAAGCAGATATCATCATAGGTTGTGCTGGTGGTGGTTCTAACTTGGGAGGATTGATTTCTCCATTTATGGGGCAGAAGCTAAGAGGAGAAGCAGATTATCAGTTTATTGCTGTTGAGCCAGCATCTTGTCCAAGTTTAACTCGTGGTGTATATGCATATGACTTCTGCGATACAGGAAAGGTTTGTCCACTTCAGAAAATGTATACCTTAGGAAGTGGGTTTATTCCATCTCCAAACCATGCAGGAGGCTTAAGATATCATGGTATGAGTTCCGTATTATCCCAATTATATGATGATGGATTAATGGAAGCACGTAGTGTAGAACAGACAGCCGTGTTTGATGCTGCTGAGAAGTTTGCGAGAGTAGAGGGAATTCTGCCAGCACCAGAGAGCAGTCATGCAATTCGTGTAGCCATTGATGAAGCTTTAAAATGCAAAGAAACAGGGGAAGAAAAGACAATTGTATTTGGCCTTACAGGAACTGGATATTTTGATATGTTTGCTTATGAAAAATTCCATGACGGAAAGATGACAGATTATATTCCTACTGACGAAGAATTACAGAAAAGCTTTGCCAATTTACCAAAAGTAAATAAATAAGGTTGTAAAAGTAAGCGCAATTTGGCGAGAACCTCATATGATGTAGTGAGGTGAGTCAAAATGATGAAATATGTTATTGGAGTGCTCATTCCATTTATTGGAACGTCACTAGGAGCCGCTTGTGTGTTTTTTATGAAGAATCAAATAAAACCTAGAGTGCAGCAGACTGTACTAGGTGTTGCATCAGGTGTAATGATAGCAGCTTCTATTTGGTCATTGCTTATGCCATGTATTGATATGTCAGAACATCTTGGAAAATTGGCTTTTATGCCAGCAGCAATAGGATTTACTTTAGGAATGGCTTTTTTGATACTAATTGACAAAATTGTACCATTCTTTTGTCTAATGCCAGAGTGTCCTGATTGTGAGCAATGTAAGCCGATTTTGGAACCAAAGAAAAAAGCACGTACTGCAATCAGCAAGACAGGAATGCTGTTGTTAGCAGTGACAATTCACAATATACCAGAAGGAATGGCAGTAGGCGTTGTATTTGCCGGCGTTCTTTACAATAGTTCGCAAGTTACGTTTGCAGGTGCCATGGCACTTGCCATTGGTATTGCCATTCAGAACTTTCCAGAAGGAGCAATTATTTCCATGCCTTTAAAGGCTGAGGGTAGAACGAAGAAAAGATCCTTTTTATATGGCGTTTTGTCTGGAGTAGTAGAACCAATCGCAGCCTTTATTACAATTCTGCTTGCAGAGATCGTAACTCCAGTGTTACCTTATTTTCTCTCTTTTGCAGCAGGCGCAATGCTCTATGTGGTAATTGAAGAATTAGTTCCAGAAGCGAAACAGGATGATAAAACAAAACTTGGAACGATTGGGTTTACCATCGGATTTTTGATTATGATGATATTAGACGTGACATTAGGTTAGTGTTTTATTTCCGAGCAGCTTTGTGCTATACTGTTTTCAGACTGTGTTTGAAAGCGGAGGGTAACAGAGTGAAAAAAGGATTGATAGTAATATGTATGCTCTTAATGCTGTTGGGATGCAAAAAAGAAGAAAAAAAGGAAGAAATATTGCAGGATAATCAGTATTATCTGGTAGCAGCAGATGCTAAGAAATTACGTATAACACTGCCAGAAAATTATTATTACAATGGAGAAGAGAAAGATGTAAGTGTTTTAAAGGCTTATTATCAGAAAAGTTCCACGAAACCTTTGAATTTGTATTATTTTAAGGAATCAGATGACTATTCAGTGGACGATATTGAAATTGAGATGAAAGGATTTTCTAAGAAGTATGAAGATTTGGTTTCATCCAATGAAGGAGAAATTCTATCAGAAACGGATAAAACTGCAATACAGGCAGGTTCCATGAAAGGGTACTATGTGGATGTAAGTTATTCACTTGACAAGAGTGAATCGTATTGTGCAGAGTTTTATTTAGAAAATGATGGTTATGTGATGCATGGAACTATTCGATTAGATGGTGATGATACAGACAATGTGCAAATAACGGAATTGATTCAGAACTTGGTAAATAAGTAGAAAAATAGAATATGAAGAAGAGGCAGTTGTGAATCGAACCAAAAGCTCGATTCACAACTGCCTTTCCCTTATCAAAGTGAGAACACAATATTAAAATACTTGTGTAAAATCAACTTTCAAGACAGTTTAAGAATTACTTTCATGTAAGTCCTGCACAGTATCGCACAAAACTGCCAAATATTACATAAAGAAATGTGCTTTACCGCAAAAAACGAAAATGATATAATAGTTAGCATGCTATGCATTTATAAGGATAGGATACGTTTAAAGAGCGAATCCTATCCTTATCTTATGCAGAAATTGACTAAAGGAGGAAAGAGCATATTTATGTTAAAAACGTTAGTGGCTCAGATTAAAGAGTACAAAAAAGATACCATTATAACTCCGATATTTATTGTTTTCGAAGTAATTTTGGAGATTCTGATTCCATTCCTTATGGCGTCTATTATCGACAAAGGGATTGCAAAAGGCGATATAAGACACATATGCCTAGTAGGAGGTATTATGCTTGTGATTGCATTTGTTTCCTTGGCTTGCGGAGCGTACGCCGGCAAGACAGCAGCAAAAGCAAGTACAGGATTTGCTAAAAATGTTAGAAAAGCGATGTTTGAAAATATACAGACATTCTCATTTGCTAATATTGATAAATATTCGACTGCAGGTCTGGTTACTAGACTTACAACGGATGTTACCAATGTCCAGAACTCTTATCAGATGCTGATTCGTATCTGTGTTCGAGCACCAATTATGTTAATTAGTGCAATGGTAGCAGTTGTTATAATAAGTCCAAAACTGGCAGCTATTTTCTTAGGAGCAATCATATTCTTAGGGGCAGCTTTAGCCATTATTATTATGGTTGTATTTCCTATCTTTACGAAACTATTCAAGAAATATGATGCACTGAATGCCAGTGTGCAAGAAAACATCAACGCAATTCGTGTGGTAAAAGCATATGTTCGAGAAGATTATGAGATGAATAAGTTTCAGAAGGCAAGTAAAAGTTTATACGATTTGTCAGTAAATGCAGAAAAGATAGTGATATTGAATGCTCCAATTATGCAGTTAACTGTTTACTCCTGTATCTTACTAATTTCGTGGCTAGGGGCCAAGATGATCGTTGGGGGGACTTTAAAAACAGGACAGTTAATGAGTTTATTTACCTATACAATTAGTATTCTTGTCAGTTTGATGTTAATATCCATGGTATTTGTTATGGTTACCATGTCAAAAGCTTCAGCAGAGCGTATTGCAGAAGTAATTAATGAAAAGTCAGATCTTTGCAACGGACCATCTCCAATCTATGAAGTTGCAGATGGATCAATCGTATTTCGCGATGTGTCATTTGCTTATAAAAAAGATGCTAAGGAGAATGTCCTTGACCATATAAATTTATCAATTCAACCAGGTGAAACCATTGGAGTAATCGGGGAAACTGGTAGTGCCAAAACCAGCTTTGTACAATTGATTCCTCGTTTGTATGATGCAACAGAAGGTGAGGTTTTCGTTGGTGGGCAAAATGTAATGAATTACGATTTGGATACTCTTCGTAATGAAGTGGCAATGGTACTTCAGAAAAATGTATTATTTTCAGGCTCCATTAAGGAAAATTTACGCTGGGGTAATAAAGAGGCTACAGATGAGGAATTAATTCATGCTTGTAAGTTAGCCCAGGCACATGATTTTATTATGACATTCCCAGATGGTTATGATACTCATATTGAACAGGGTGGTAATAACGTATCAGGTGGGCAGAAGCAAAGACTTTGTATTGCCAGAGCGCTCCTTAGAAAGCCGAAGATTCTCATATTAGATGATTCTACCAGTGCGGTAGACACGAAAACAGATGCATTTATTCGAAAAGCATTTCGTGAAGAAATACCAAATACTACAAAGATTATCATTGCACAACGAATTTCATCGGTGCAGGATGCAGATAAGATTCTTGTTCTAGAAGATGGCAAAGTAGAATCCTTTGGTTCCCACGAAGAATTATTACAAACAAGCGCCATCTATCGTGATATCTACGAATCACAAACGAGAGGAGACAGCCAGGATGAATAACAAAAAGAAAAAAATAAATGCTAAAACGCTGCCTGTTTTCAAGCGTTTGTTCGGATATATTTTAAGAAACTACAAACTTCAGGTTGTCGCTGTTGTAGCGTTAATTCTGGTTAGTGCCATTGCTAATATTGCTGGTACTTTATTTATGAAAAACCTCATTGATAATTACATCGTGCCATATATTGGTGATGGAAATGCTAATTTCGCTCCACTTTTAAAAGCAATCAGTGGAATGGCAGTTGTCTATGGTGTTGGTGTATTTTCTACCTGGGCTTATTCCCGTATTATGGTGGAGGTAGCACAGGGAACGCTGAAACGTATCAGAGATGACGTGTTCGGTCATATGGAAACATTGCCAATTCGCTATTTTGACACTCATGCTCATGGAGATATCATGAGTGTATATACCAATGATACGGATACGTTAAGACAAATGATTAGTCAAAGCATGCCACAGTTATTTTCTGGTATGGTTACGATTGTTGGGGTTATTATTTCCATGTTCCTTTTAAGTATTCCAATGACTTTGCTTACCTTTATTATGATTGGTATTATGTATACAGTTACTAAAATAGTCGCTGGAAAATCAGGCGTTTACTTTGGTAAGCAGCAGCAGAATCTTGGTAAGGTCAATGGTTTTATTGAAGAAATGATGGAAGGTCAGAAAGTAATTAAGGTTTTCTGTCATGAGGAGGAAAGTATTGAACAATTCAATGAACTCAATGAAGAGTTATTTGAAAGTGCCAACAATGCCAATAAATATGCCAATGTGTTAATGCCTATTATGGGTAACATTGGTAACATTTTTTATGTCTTAACTGCTATTATAGGAGCACTACTTTCCTTGTATTCTGTAAGTGGTTTTACTCTTGGTGGTCTAGCGGCGTTCTTACAGTTTACAAGAACTTTAAACCAACCAATTGCCCAGATGTCACAGCAGCTTAACTCTGTAATCATGGCATTAGCAGGAGCAGAGCGTATCTTTACCTTGTTAGATGAAGAGCCAGAGATGGATGAAGGTTATGTAGAACTAGTAAATGCAATGGTTAAGCCAAATGGTCAATTAGAAGAGACAAAGGAACGTACCGGAGTTTGGGCTTGGAAGCATACCCATCAGTCAACTGGTGAAGTTGAGTATAAAAAAATGGAGGGTGACGTTGTTTTTGACCACGTAGACTTCGGTTATACAGACGAGAAAATGATCTTACATGACATTGAACTATACGCAAAACCTGGTGAAAAGATTGCATTTGTTGGTGCAACAGGTGCTGGCAAAACAACCATTACCAACTTAATCAACCGATTCTATGATATTCAAGATGGAAAAATCCGATATGATGGAATTAATATTAATAAAATTAAAAAGGCTGATTTAAGACGTTCCTTAGGAATCGTATTACAGGATACTCATTTATTTACAGGAACTGTAATGGAAAATATCCGTTTTGGTAAATTGGACGCAACGGAAGAGGAAGTAATTGCAGCAGCAAAACTAGCCAATGCCCATCATTTTATCAAACATCTTCCAGAAGGCTATCACACAATGCTTACTGGCGACGGTGCAAACCTTTCACAAGGACAGCGTCAGCTTTTATCCATTGCGAGAGCGGCCGTAGCCAATCCACCAGTATTGATACTTGATGAGGCAACTTCCAGTATTGATACCAGAACAGAAAAAATTGTGCAGGAAGGTATGGATAGGCTGATGGAAGGAAGAACTGTATTTGTTATAGCCCATCGTTTATCAACCATCAAAAACTCTAACGTTATCATGGTATTAGATAAGGGACATATTATTGAACGTGGGGACCATGAAAGCCTGCTTGAGAAAAAAGGTATCTATTATCAATTATATACAGGTGCATTAGAACAAGATTAATGCTATACTATAAGAGCTTTGTCAATTTGGATAAAGCTCTTATTTAAATTCCTTTTTTATCAGGTAATATATTAGGAGAAAACTATGAAGCAAGCTATCTTACTAGTCAGTTTCGGAACAAGTAATAAGGAAACGCGTGAGAAGACGTTCTTTGCCATACAAAGAGAAGTTGAGAAACAGTTTCCTAAGTATTTGGTCTATCACGCATTCACAGGTGAGAAGATTATTAAAAAAATAAAGGAAAAAGAAGGCGTTCAAATTTCGAATTTGAAAGAAACCCTAGAGCAGATTCGAGAACATGGTATAAAAAAACTGATTGTGCAGCCTACTTATGTGATTTGTGGTATGGAATATGAGAAAATGGTACAGGAAGTATCTGAACATTTAGATAAATTTGATTCTGTTGTTTTCGGAAAGCCTCTTCTTAGTGAAAGGGAGGATTATGAGAAAGCAGCAGAGGTGGTAAAGGTACATGTACCAGTAAAGTCAAAAGAGGAAGCAGTTGTATTTATGGGGCATGGAACGAAAAAGTCGGGGACCCAGTGTTATACAATAATGGATGAGATTCTTAAGAAAAATGGTCATAGAAACATTTATATGGCTGCTATGGATGGAGATCCTTCCATACAGGATGTAATCAAAAAAATGGAAGAACAGCCATACGAAAAAGTTATGCTGATTCCATTTTTAGTAGCGTCAGGCTATCATGCACGTAAGGATATGATTGGGCAGCAAAAGGATTCATGGAAGAATCTCTTATTGAATAAAGGATATAAAGTAGAGTATCTGTTAACGGGGCTTGGTGAGTATCCACAGATACAAAAGCTCTATTGTGAACATATTAGAAAGGCGAGGAAGAAATGTTAAATAATCTGAATTCAAATGTGAGTAAGTTAAATGAAGAGGCAATGAGAGCCGCAAAAGAACACTGGGATCATATTGGCAAACCGATTGAGGGGCTCGGTCTGTTAGAAGATATGGTAATTAAAATTGCAGGAATGCAAGAAAAAGAAAATGTAGATATTGGGAAGAAAGCAATTGTTATCATGTGCAGCGACAATGGAGTTGTGGAGGAAGGAATTGCACAAACCAGTCAGGAAGTCACTGCCCTTGTAACAGAGAATTTTGGAAAAGGAATTACTTCAGTCAATGCAATGGCAAAAGGTTCTGGTGCCTATGTTTTTCCAGTTGATATTGGTGTGGCAAGAGATATAGAGCAAGAGGGAGTCTTAAACAAGAAAATTGCCTATGGAACCAAAAATATGAAAAAAGGTCCAGCAATGACCAAGGAGCAAGCTTTGCGTGCAGTTCAAACAGGTTTTGAATTAGTCCAAGTGTTAAAGGATGAAGGATTTACCATGATTGGTACAGGTGAAATGGGAATTGGAAATACCACCACAGCTAGTGCAATCATAAGTGTATTACTGGAAGCACCAGTGGAAGAGGTAACCGGGCATGGTGCTGGATTATCAGATGAAGGTGTGAAACATAAGATTGAAGTCATTAAAGAAGCAATTGCCGTGAATCAGCCGAACAAAGAGGACCCAATCGATGTTATCCGAAAAATCGGTGGTTTTGATATTGCAGGTCTAACAGGTGTTTTTTTAGGAGGGGCAATCTGTCAGATACCGATAGTAATTGATGGCGTCATTTCTCTTGCAGCAGCCTTGCTTGCAAAAGCGG
>ERZ808278.543-NODE-543-length-23528-cov-4.923572_pt1 | contig 23528 bp, 16 predicted proteins | sample MGYA00521239_ERZ808278 | MGnify/ENA primary metagenome ERZ808278 (study PRJEB31516, sample SAMN03275600) | gut metagenome | biome: mammalia-associated habitat; material: feces | host: Papio cynocephalus | place: Kenya | collected 2012-07-17 ... | reverse complement strand
GTACATACATCACACCGATGACCTGACTTTTGTTATCTGTATTGCAGTCGGTGCCATAGCAGGCGGCATCGTGGGTGGAATTATCGGCAACCGGCAGAACAAGCAGTACATCCGCGAGATGGACGAAATCATTGGGCAGATAGAGCACCCCGAATGACGATTTTGTGAGTTTGCGGAACGGCTATCTTCTAATAATACTCCACACACCCATCTGTCAATACAATGGCACCATACTTTGGCACTATGGTTGCCGTTGTCTGTGGGCTCCGCATCCCTCGTTGCACAATCCGAACATTTTGCGTAACTTTGCAGGCGAAACTATGACCACCCGCAAAGCAATATGGTCTCTCCTCCTGCCTGTCATTTTGATAGGCAGCGCGTCCGCGCACGAGCCCTCTAAAGTCTCCCCCCGCAACCCCGAGCATGAGAACATATTCCACATCTCTTATGGCGGGCTGTGGCAGCAGGACCAATACCTCAGTCCCCTGCTCTATTCGGGGCAGCGTGTGGGCATCGGCAACGAGTGGTGGCAGCCTTTCCGCCGCACTCCCGTCAAGGGTTGGCGTATGCTATCCGCTGACACCGCCCACATCCCGAACCACGCTGTACAAGGGCATTGGGCGCACCTCGGACGCTTTGACGGACAGTTTGGCTGGACATACAGCGTGGCACACACCAATCTCATCTACTCCCTCGGCGTCTCGGGCGGGTGGGGTGCTTATTACAACTGGTGCTTCCGCCGCACGGGTATCGAACTCCTCCTCGGACCCTACCTTGACTTCGACTGGCTTGGCAAGTTACACGGCAGCAGTGTCAACAAGCCCTATTCCATGGATGTGGCGTTGGATTTGTGTGCTATGGGCGGCATCAGTTGGAGTTTCCGCGCACGCCGCACCTCCTATCGGCTGCGCTATCTGGCACGCGCAAACGTGGTTGGCGTGGATTTTCTGCCCGACTATTGGCAGTCTTACTACGAAATCACCGAGGGCGTGCCGGGGCGGGTCCGTTGTACTACCCTTACCAACCACCGCACACTCCGGCACGAACTCACGATGGATATGCAGTTCATCCGCTCCACATGGCGTGTGGGCATCAAGCACGAGTACGTGGAGTACGGCGAGCGTGGCATGATGTTCTCGCGCGAGCAGGTGAGTGCCGTCGTGGGTTGTATCTGGCATTATCGCATCCATCCCGCAAAGAGTCTGACAGCATGGAGTCTATGAGCAAATACCTGATACTCACCTTGTTGCTGTCACTCGCAGTAGGCTGTACACACCCCTTCGAGGCTGCGGACGACAACACGCCGCTTGGCAACTTTGAAGCCCTGTGGCGTATCATCGACGAGAAATACTGTTTCCTCGACGAAAAGGGTATCGACTGGGACTCCGTCCGCGATGTGTACCGACCTCGTTTCGATACCATGCGCATCACCAACTGGGACGACAACTATCGCTATTTCAATCAGATGGCAGAGGTTGTCAATCTCCTTCGCGACGGGCACGTCAATCTCTACTCGTATTTCGATGTCTCTTCCTGCACGGATTGGTACACCGGCTACCCGTCCAACTTTGACGCTGACCTTCTCACACGCGTCTATCTTACTGATTATCACCGTGCCGGCGGCATCTCTTACCAACGCATTCACGGCGACACCATAGGCTATATCTATTATGGTTCCTTCTCCAACGGCTTCTCCGACGCGAACATCATCGCAGTCCTCAACCATTTCCGCGACTGCCGTGGCATTATTATTGATGTCCGCAACAACGGCGGTGGCGACATGACCTATGCCTACAAACTCGCGGCTCCGTTCTTCTCGCGCGACACCGTCGTAGGCTATTGGCAGCACAAGGCGGGCAAAGCGCACGACGACTTCTCGGAAATGCAGCCCATGCGCCTTGAGGACACCAAAGGCTACTGGCTCCGTCCCGTCATCGTGCTGTGCAACCGCCACACCTATTCCGCAGCCAATTTCTTTGTCAGTATCATGCGTTACGCGGACAACAGCCTGATTCTCGGCGGGTTAAGCGGAGGAGGTGGCGGTATGCCCATGAGTTACGAACTGCCCAACGGCTGGCTTGTCCGTTTCTCCAGCGTGCGTATGTACGACCGTGATAATCAGAGTATTGAACCCGGTATCCGACCTGACGGCGAAGTCACCCTCACCTCCACCGACCGCGACGACATCATCGAAGCGGCAGTGCGCATCATCAACTACGCCTACGACAAAAAGTAACCAAGCATGATTCAAGTTTCCGACATACACAAGTCCTTCGGCACCCTCGAGGTGCTCAAAGGTGTCAACCTCTCCGTCCGCAAGGGCGAGATAGTCAGCATCATAGGCAAGAGCGGTGCGGGCAAGACCACACTGCTCCAAATCATAGGGACACTCGACCGACCGGACAGCGGTACCGTGCTCATCAACGGCATTAATGTGCTGACTCTCAAGGACAAAGCCTTGGCGGACTTCCGCAATAAGCATATCGGCTTCATCTTTCAGTTCCACCAACTCCTGCCCGAATTCAGCACATTGGAGAATGTCATGATGCCCGCACTCATTGCCCGCACCGACTATCGCGAGGCGCAGGCACGGGCCACACAACTCCTCACCGACCTCGGTATGCAGGAGCGTCTCGACCACAAGCCCGCCCAACTCTCGGGAGGCGAGAAACAGCGTGTGGCGGCAGCACGGGCAATGATGATGTCTCCCGATGTCATTCTCGCCGACGAACCTAGTGGCAGCCTCGACGAGACCAACAAACGCGAACTCCACCGCCTGCTCCTGCACATGCGCGAGCAGTACGGACAGACTATCGTTATCGTAACCCACGACAAAGAACTCGCGGAAATCAGCGACCGCGTATTGGAAATCAAAGATGGAAAGATGTAATCACTTCTGGCTGGTTATCAGCCTGTTATGCTGCACCCTCACGGGCTGTCACCGCGGGCAGGACTACTTCCCCCGCGACCTTGAGCCTGTCTCCGTGCCAATCATTCGTTTCGACAGTGCCCTCCTCAGCGTACGCCCCGACAGCATCACGCAGGATGTCCGCCGTCTGTACGCTGATTATGAGGAGTTTATGCCGCTATTTGTAGAGGGCGTCCTCGGTATCAGCAGCACCGACACTGCCTATCTTTGTGCCGAACTGCCCCGTTTCCTCACCGACACCACCATGGGTTTCATGCAGACCAACCGACTCGCCCAAGAGCGTTTTGCCGACATCAGTCGGCTGCAAACCGAACTCGATCAAGGCTTTACGCGCATGCACTACCTCTACCCTGCCTTGCCTGTCCCCACCGTTTACCTGTTTGTCTCGGGCTTCAACTCGTCGGTTTTCTACTACGATGACATCCTCGGCGTGGGCATTGACATGTACCTCGGCAGCGACTACCCCTACTACAATCAGGTCGTGTACGACTACCAGAAGCAGACCATGCGTCCCGAGTGCATTCCCGCCGACGTCCTCAGCATGTTCATCGCGCAGAACACCCCATACACCAGCCGTTATAACCGCCTTCTCGAGAACATCATCTACCGCGGCAAACAGATGTGGCTCCTCAGCCAACTGCTGCCCGACGAGCCGCAATACGAGATTATCGGCTATACCCCCGCGCAATGGGACTGGTGCATCACCTACGAGCGCGCCATCTGGAACCGCATGATGGACAAGCGCGACCTCTTCAAGACGGAGTCTTCGGTGCTCACTTCCTACCTCAACGACGGACCCTTCACCGCCGAAATCAGCCAGGACTCCCCGGGGCGTCTCGGCACATGGGTCGGTTGGCGTATAGTGGATAGTTATATGCGTCATAATGAGGACGTTACCATTCAGCAACTCATGTCCGAACCCGATGCCCAACTCATCCTCGAGAATAGTTACTACAAACCCTAATCCCCTCGAATCGTGCCCATCCTACCCTCAATCACCATACTATGTTTTTAATGGTCTTTTAATGGTCATTAATGGAGAAAATTAACGGTCAATTATACGGCAATTAACGGAGGCTTATGGGTTACGTGGCAATTAATGGCAATTAACGGAGAATGTGCTCGAGATATTATCGTTTATTAATCGATTCAAACAGCAAGGGATACGCAACCCATACGCAAGGGATAGGCAACGGATACCCCACCCCAACGCACAGATATATTATAATTTATAAACAGCCAACACATAGCAAAATTAATGGTCAATTACACGATAATTATATGTTCCTTTCTTTTTAATGGTCCTTTAATGGGCATTAATGGAGAAAATTAACGGTCAATTAACGGCAATTAACGGAGAACTCAAATGGCAATTAACGGAGAATTATAGGAGAATACAGAATATGAATAGAGAAGACTTCCCGATACTCGGCGAGCGTGTCAACAACCGTCCTTTGGTGTATTTGGACAACGCCGCCACCACGCAGAAACCCCGTCAGGTCCTGGACGCTATCCATGAGGCATACACCCATTGGAATGCCAATGTCCACCGCGGGGTACACCATCTCAGTCAGGTCGCCACGCAGCACCACGAGGACGCCCGCCGGCAGGTCGCTGACTTCCTCGGTGCCGCTTCTGCCAAAGAAATCATCTTCACCAAAGGCACCACTGATAGCCTTAATATGTTGGCTTTCAGTTTCGGTGAGGCGTTCATTCACGAGGGCGACGAAATCATCGTCAGCCACCTCGAGCACCATTCCAATATCGTCCCGTGGCAGATGCTCTGCGAACGCAAGCACGCCACCCTGCGCGTCATTCCCCTTCGCGCCGACCTCTCGCTGGACATCGACGCTTTCCAACGACTCCTTACCGACCGCACACGCCTTGTCTCTGTGGCGCATGTCAGCAACGTACTGGGCATTGTCAATCCCGTTCAGGACATCATACGTATCGCCCACGCCGTGGGTGTGCCGGTCTGCTTGGATGGAGCCCAATCCGTTCCGCACCTCCCCATTGATGTCCGCGCACTCGATTGCGACTTCCTCGCCTGCAGTGCCCACAAGATGTACGGCCCCACGGGCTTAGGTATCCTATATGGCAAAGAGCAGTGGCTCAACCAATTACCACCTGCGCAGGGTGGGGGAGAGATGATTGACCACGTCCGTTTCGACCATACCACCTACAATGTTCTGCCCTATAAGTTCGAGGCAGGCACACCCAATTTTATCGGAAGTTACGCTTTCGGACAGGCTATTCAATACGTACAGCACATTGGTTTGCCATCTATTGAAGCCCACGAGACGGACCTCACCAACTATCTCGAACAGCAACTCAGCACCATAGACCACGTACACATCTACGCCCACGGACTCCCCAAGGCGGGTGCTGTGTCATTCAATGCCTTCCGCTCGGACGGACAACTCATTCACCCCTTTGATGTAGGCGTATTGCTTGACCATCAGGGTGTTGCTGTGCGCACGGGTCACCATTGTGCCGAACCGCTCATTGATTATCTTGGTGTCCCGGGTACACTTCGTGCTTCGGTAGCAATGTACAACACCCGCGAGGACATTGACATCCTCACCCAATCCCTCCACCGCGCCATCACCATGCTATTGTAATCTCCTATCAACCATACAAGTACCCCCTAAATTAATGGCTAATTATATGGTAATTATATGTTTATCAATGTATTAACGGCAGTTAGCGGAGCCTGTTCCCCCTCTTTGAGGGGGTTAGGGGGAGTCTGTAAATGTCTTATATTGTGTGTCTTGCTTGGCTGGCGTACCGTGCTTTACGGCTCCCCGGACACACTCCGTATCGTCTCTTACAACGTGGAGAACCTTTTCGACAACCGTCACGATACTCTCAAAAGCGACTTTGACTTCACCCCCGAAGGCACGCACCACTGGACTTATCGCCGTTACCAAGCCAAGGTGGGGCGTATTGCTCAGGTCCTCACCGCCATCGGCGGCTGGCAAGCCCCCGTTCTCGTGGGTCTCTGCGAGGTGGAGAACGACCGTTGCCTGCGTTCGCTGTGCTGGCACCTACGCCGTTACCGGTACAAGTACGTCCATTACGAGAGCCCCGACGAACGCGGCATAGATGTTGCCCTGCTCTATGACTCTACCCGCTTCCACCTTCTCCACAGCGAACCCATACCTGTCCCCTTGCCTTCCGCCCCCACTCGCGACATCCTCTACGTCCGAGGCACTATCCTTCCCAATTCCCAATCCTCCTTTTCCGACAAGCCCCATAACCCCACACCCAACATTCCCGCTACGGGTATTTACCACATCCCGCATATTACCAATACGAATACTTACCACACTCAACCCCTTTCTGATACGGTTTCTATGGGTGCCCCCATCCCTGCCGACACCCTCCACCTCTTCATCTGCCACTTTCCCTCGCAGTTAGGCGGCACTTCCGAGACGGAATGGAAACGCGCTGTCGCCAAGTCCGTCCTTCAATCCCGTATCGATTCCCTCCTCACCGCCTTCCCCTCTGCCAACGTCATCGTCATGGGCGACATGAACTCCGCCCCTGCCAACGACCTTATCGGCATGACCAACCTCATGTTTCCGCTTGCCAACGAGGCACCACTCGGCACCCGTGGCACGCACAAATACAATGGCATCTGGACTTTTCTCGACCAATTCTACATCTCCGAAGCCCTCACCGCGCGTGCCTCCGCTTACGTCTTCGCACCCTCCTGGCTCCTCGAATCGGACGAAAAGTACCTCGGTACCAAACCACGCCGTACTTTCAACGGCTACCACTACCAAGACGCCTACTCCGACCACCTACCCGTGGTACTGACTATATATAAATGGAAACCAAATAGTTATATTCACATAGACAATACATCACAACAACTATGAGTCATATCGAAAAAGCCATTCTACGGCGTAGCCAACTGCTAATGGGACAGGATGTTATGAATCGTATAGCCGAGCAGAAAGTCATCATTTTCGGAGTCGGAGGGGTCGGCTCATGGTGCGCGGAATCTCTCGTAAGGTCGGGGATAAGACACTTGACCATTGTGGATTCCGACCGCGTATGCATCACCAACATCAACCGACAACTCATGGCTACCACCAAGACCGTTGGGCGTGTCAAAACGGATGTCCTCCGCGAGAGACTATTAGACATCAATCCAAGCGCGGAAATCACAGCCATACAAGGTATCTACTCTGCCGACACCCGACAGGATTATCATCTCGAGCAGTACGATTTCATTATCGATGCCATTGATTCCCTGAAAGATAAGGCTGACATTATCCTTACTGCTACCCGTCTGAAAGGAGTCACGTTTTTCTCATCAATGGGGGCGGCACTCAAAATGGACCCTACGCGCATTCATGTGGCAGAGTTCTGGAAGGTCACAGGAGACCCGCTCGCACGGGCATTGAGACAACGCTTCAAGCGTGACAAACAATTCCCTGCCCATAAGTTCAGTTGTGTGTATAGCGACGAACTGCTGCAGAACCTTGGTGTTAATCAATCCTGCGGCACTGAGCATTGTGTATGCCCCAAAGTCACGGAGGCGCAGCTGCAAGCAGCACGCCAGGCCGAATCCAATGGTGAACAATCCGCCTTGGGACGAACCGACCTCATCAACCACGAGTGGTGCACATCCAAAGCCCAAATCAATGGCACCGTAGCCCATATCACAGCCATCTTCGGATTCACATTGGCCTCTCTCGTTATCCAAGACATCATCCGACAATCTCGTATTGCTTCTCATTCCTGACTATACACAAACTACTCCAAGACTTTAATATAAGAAAGAGGCTGCCCAACCTAATCTGTTAGACAGCCTCTTTTTTCCTATCCTCTACTCTTTATACAAAGAGTTTCAATGTACTATGGACATCATTAGCGAACCACTTTCTTGCCGTTAATGATATACATACCTGTTGGCAGGTCACTGTCATCAGTGCCAAGGTAAGTGCCCATAATGTTGTATATACCGCTTTTCGGAGATTTGGTGGCACCACTTTCTACAGTTTCTGTCCCCGTGCCTTGCGATGTGAAGTAGTCGAAATAGTCACCGATACCTGCTTGGCTCTTATACGAATCGAATGAACCTTCAGGGATTATAATTTGTACATTCTTCGGTGTAGGGAAGTTATTATTCGGATTAATCATCCACGGAATCTGCGTTTGGGTGGTCGTTACACGTATTTGGCACTTTGGAGCCTTTTCACCTTTGAATTCCAAAGTCTCCAACTCATTCAACACCACAGAAATAACGTTCATACTATCCAATGTGGAAGGCAATACCAACTTTTTCACAGGCATCTGACCTCCGTTCAAGCCACTGTGAATACCAGAGGTGGCAATAAATTTCAAGCCTTCCGGCAACTCCAGCGTACCCGTCAGACCTGCCATATATTGCATAGCCTGCATACTTATAGTATCAATATGGCTTGGCTCTGCAAATGTAAGCGATGTGATAGAATTTGCATTGAAGAATGCTTTTCTACCCAACATTACTACAGGCATTTCTGTAGCCACAGCCTCAATCTTACCGTCTGTTATCACGCCGTTCACCGCTGTGATAGTCGAGGGAATTACTACCGAACTCATAGTATATGTAGCATTTGCCAAGTTCGGAACCACCGTAGCCTTATTATCTTTGATTGTGTAGTACAAATCGCCGACACGCAATGTGTCTGTTACAGCCTCATCACGGAGACAATCAAAGTGGTTCCAACCTTGCTCGGCACGATACAGCATTTCGCTGCCCGCAGGCACAATCACTTTCGCGCTCTTTGGCACAAACGCTTTGTTCTTATTAACGAAGAACGGAGAACCATATTGTTTAGGCTTCATATTGCAGCGCGGAGCCTTTGTGGCATTGCAAATAATAGTATCCAAATTCATCAAGACAATAGACATTGCATCCAAACTATCCAACGTGGAGGGCAACGTAATCTTGTGCAGTTTCATAGTATTGTTGGGGCAATGGAAGCAGGTCATCGGCAGATATTTCACGCCTTCGGGTACCACAAACTCTTCCAAGTTGGTAGCATTCTGGAAGGCTTGCGTAGCCAATGTGGTCACTTTACTTCCCTCTGCGAAAGTAATGGACTTGCAAGTCGCTTTCGCAAAGGCACTTTTCTCTACAGCAACCACATCATACGCCTTTTCGCCCTTGTTTACTGACACGGGAATTACTACCGATTCCTGTTCATACACAAACTTTGTGTCCTTACGAATCACTGCAGCGGTTTGTGTCTCTTCGTTCAACTGATAGTAAATGCCATCCACTTGAATGGTGTCTAATGTTGCCGCCATCATACTGCTGGAAAGCAGGGTGGCACCTAAAAACAGATAAAATTTCTTCATATTGTTAATTGTTTATATTTTGTTCTTCTTAAGAGACTGCAAAATTATAACTATTCTACCTATTGTACAATCCCCAAAAGTAGTGAATCATTCTATATGTATTTGTATATCTTATGTAAAACAACTATCTTTGCACCCACGAAATACAAATCTAAAACGAATATGCGTAAGAAACTACTCTTTTTATCTTTACTGACAGCAACCACGCTGATGGCTGCTGATGTTACTCTCCAATGGCAGTCTTCCCTTTTGCCGCCTTCGGACAACAAGTGCCAAGCCATTGGCTATGATATTCGCGCCAACGATGAAGGCAACGCTTTTCTGTTGGCGAACTATGGTTCTATCAATACCACAGACGAAACAACCTTTCTTGGAAACACGCTCACAGGGGCAGAGTATGGCATAGGCAATAGTTACAATCCTAATATGGTCTTCACAAAGGTGGATTCCTTAGGCAACCCGCTATGGATGATTCATAGTTTCGAAGGTTATTTCTGTGGGGGCACTTATTGCCCTACGCACGATGGTGGTGCCGTGCTTGCCGTTAAGTTTCGCCTTACCGAGAAGAACAAACAGCCTGGCGCAACCGCTCCCTATATGACGTTGGTAGATGCCGCAGATGCTACGCACTCGCTCTCTACTACATTCCAAGACGTTAATTTTCACCACATTGTATTGGTACGAATAGATGCCAAAGGCGATGTCACCCGTGTTACTCCCGTATGGACATCACCGGTAGTACCTGCCAAAGGTGATAAGCCTGCTTATGATGTGGCGGACATTACCGCTGTTATGGAGGACGAGAATGGTAACCTTTATTTCCAAGGCGGGCAAGCCATGGATATTGCACTCGGTACCGACACCATTCGCGCACGCCATAATCCTGATTGGGATGGAAACTCGTTCTCCGAACATTGCAATTCGTTCATTATCAAGACCGATGCACAGTTCCGTCATCTTGCTCATACCACCACATCCAATACGCTTCTCTACGACCGTTTTATGCTCTCCGCATACCATAACGGTGCCATCTTTGTAGCAGGACACTCCAAAGCCGATAGTCTCGGCGGTACACTCCAATGGGGTGAACAACAGGTTGCTATTCGCGACCGTTGCATTGTCATTGCCCGCCTCAATAGTGACCTGACCTGCACGCACCTTAATGCCTTGCAGCAGGTACGCCTCGGCAGTCTCGGAGGAATGTTCAAGCAACTCTCCTGGTCACCCGACGGTACGCATCTTTATATGTCGGGTTCTGTCATAGGCGGCTTTGTGCTGAATGGCGACACGCTCCGCGGAGGTCTTGACGAAAAGGGTAGTTTCAATGATGGTCTGCTTCTGCAGATTGACGCCAATACGGCTGTAGTCACCAATGCAGCCCTTCAACATAGCAACCTATTGAATATCAATATCGGTGCCATATCGTACAACGACACGCTTTGTGTACTCAACTACGCCTTTGGCGACATTCATTTTACTTGCTACGATAATCGACTAAACTATGTCGGCACTGTCTCGCTTGCTAAAGGCGGCGGTTCATCTACCGCTACAGGCATTGCTCTCTATGGTCGTAATCTGTGGCTTGGTACCCGCGCACACGGTGGAGCCGACTTTACCATAGGCAATCAAACCATTAAGCATACCCCGCAGTGGTATGCAACACTCTCTGGTTGGAGACTAACGAGTGGTATGCCTTTGGGTATCGACGCCCCTGCCGTCATCTCCGACAAAGCCGAGAAAATCATCATCGATGGCAAACTCTATATTCGCCGTGGCAACCAACTCTTCAATGCCCTTGGTCAGCAGATGTAATCCTATCTGTCTCGCAATTATCATGCAACAAACAGGCTGCCCGACGGGCAGCCTGTTTGGGTCTTAAATATATAAATACCAATGGTATATTAACTATTAACCATTACTTATTACTCATTTACAGCGTCTCCAATATGCGGCAGAGCCATTGGTAGCAACGGCCTGTGGAGGAGATGCTGAGGCGTTCTTGCGGGGAGTGGACACCGTACATCTGCGGACCGATGGAGACCATATCCAAGTACGGGTACTTCTCCAAGAACAGACCGCACTCCAAACCCGCGTGGATGGCCAAGACCTGCGGTTCCTTGTGGAAGAGGTCGGTGTAGGCGCGGCGCGTAACTTCCACCAAGGGCGATTGCGGGTTGGGGTTCCAACCCGGGTAGCCGTCGCCGTGCGTTACCTCGTCGCACGCCAATGCCAAGGCGCACTCCACCATCTGTTTGAGGTCGTGTTTCTTGCTCTCCACGGAGGAACGTTGGCTGGTATTTACCTCAATATAAGCACCTTGCGCATCGTTGCGCATCTTGATGCTGGCGAGGTTGGTGCTGGTCTCCACAAGTCCGGGCATGGTTTTCGACATCGCCATCATGCCGTGCGGACAAGCGTAGAGTGCCTGAATGAGGCGTTTGGCTTTGTCCTGCGGAATCACTTGTGCGGGCATATCTGCGGATTCGAGACTGAGACGCATTTCTTTCTCGACATCGCCTATCTCGCCCTCGATTTTAGCCACGTAGTGGTTGAAGAGGATACGCAGTTCTTCCTTGTAACTCATTGGTACGCAGATGGTCGCCTCTGCTTCGCGTGCGATGGCGTTGCGCAGATTGCCGCCTTGGATGGTTGCGAGTTGCATATCGGTGTGCGTCATGACCTCGTAGAGGAAACGCACGAGAATCTTGTTGGCATTGCCGCGCCCTTTGTTGATGTCGTCGCCCGAGTGCCCGCCCATCAGCCCGCTGACGCGAATGTGTGCGGCAAAGAGTCCGTTGGTGTCCGGCGCAGCAGGCGTATAGTGCATCTTAACCAGCGTGTCGATACCGCCCGCGCAGCCGATGAACACTTGTCCGTCGTCCTCGGAGTCGAGGTTGATGAGTTGGCGCCCCTGCAGGCAGCCGTCTTTCAGGCGGTTGGCGCCCGTGAGACCCGTCTCTTCGTCCACCGTGAACAGGCACTCCAGAGCGGGGTGCTTCAGCGTGTCGGACGTGATGGCAGCCAGTGCCATAGCCACTCCGATACCGTCATCGCCGCCGAGGGTAGTGCCGCGGGCTTTCACCCAATCCTCGTCGATATAGGTGTCGATGGGGTCGTTGTCAAAGTCATGCTGCACGTCGCCGTTCTTCTCGCACACCATATCCATGTGGGCCTGCAGGATGACGCCGGGCTTGCCTTCGTAGCCTGCCGTGGCGGGCTTGCGCATGATGACGTTGCCTGCCTCGTCCATCTGATGCTCGAGGTTGTGGGCGGTGGCGAAATCCATCAGCCATTTGCCAATCTTCTCCTCGTGTTTCGAGGGGCGTGGCACACGGGTAATCTCGTGGAAGACAGAGAATACCTCTTTAGGTTCTAACTCGTTGATATTCATATTATTCATGGTTTATTTCTGCACTTATTATTCTCAGATAGCCTTCGGGGAACGCAATGCGGTTGGGACCTGTGGGTTCGCCGTAAGGGTTGCGCTTGAACTGTCCGTTCTCCTCCTTGCGCTGTTGACCGTCCAAGTACTTGGTCAGCAGGTAGATACCGAGGTCTTTCCATGCTGCGGTGGACTCCTGTGCCTGCGCACACGAGTATTTAGTAAGGAACGCGCGCGCGTCGGCATCGCTCATCGTTGCCACTTCGGCGTCAATGGCGGGCACCTGCATGTTGAATTTCTCCTCCCACGCACGTTGCACCACCTTGATGTCGGGCACCATGGCAGAGGATTTGGTGTATGCCCAGTTGGCTACCATGTTGTATATCCACCATGCCGAAGTGGGCGAGTAGGTGTAGAGGTCGCCGTTGCCTTCGCGGAAGCACTCGGGTATCTCGGTGATGCGGCAATACATTGGTACATAGAGGTTTGTGGCTGCGTCGTCCACACCAAACCAGAAGATTCCGCCAGCCTTGGCACTCTCGTAACCGCGCATCTGAGCCACAAACGACCATGCCGTCTGTTGCGTAGCCGTCGGACGCTCGTACCAGTACTTCACGGAGTCCAATTCGAATGCCAATCCGCCGTAGCGCAACTTGCTGTTCCACGGACCGGCGTCGGTGCCCTGCGTGATGTCAAGCGGCGTACCCTCGTATTGGTCGCGCATGCACTCCTTCATCTCTTGCACGCTCACCTTGTGATTCGGCTTGATATACAGCGGCATACGTGTGCCTGCGTCCTTGCCGCCGGTCTCGAGGAACGTCTTGCCCGACGCGAAATCAAAGTACCGGTCCATGTCGTCCGAGAAGTGGCGGAAGAACGACCACACGCGTGCCTCGCACACGAACAGCCCCGAGAAATCGTAGGGGTTATATGCCTCTTGGAAGTTGAAGTCCTTGTCTTTGCCCTCGAAATAGCCCATCTCGCGCGCGAACTTCACCACATCTTTGCTCCACATCCAGTTGGCTTTGTCTTTGAAGTCGATGGTTGTGATGCGTGCCTGGTTGGCATGTGCGGCAATGCAGTCGTCCGGAATGCGCGTTGCCACCCATACGGCACCTTTCTTGCCCGGACCTTTGCCAATCAAATCCATAATCCAAATCTCATTGGGGTCGCCTATGGAGAACGACTCGCCGCCCGACGCATAGCCGTATTCAGCCACCAGCGACGTCATGCACGCAATCGCCTCACGGGCAGTCTTGCAACGCTCCAACGTGATGTAAATCAGGCTTCCGTAGTCGATGCCCACAGTGTCCTCCAACTCTGCGCGACCGCCCCATGTGGTCTCGCCGATGGTCAGTTGATGCTCATTCATATTGCCCACCACCGAATAGGTGTGGCGCACCTGCGGGATACTGCCCAACGGGCGTCCCGAGTCCCAGTCGCGCACCTCGCGCATCGCACCCTCGGGGTAATCTGCCGCGGGGCTGAAATGGAGAAATCCGTACAACGAGTAACTGTCGGCTGCATACGAAATCATCGTGCTGCCGTCCACCGAAGCGTCCTTGCCGACCAGAAAGTTGGTGCAGGCCATGCCTGCCACCCAGGCACTGCATAGTGCCGCTACTAACAATGTCTTTTTCATTATGTATCAATTATTTAAGTATTCACTTCATTCTTTACGCTGACCTTTTTCTTGAGCAGATGACTGTGCGGCACGAGGGAGCAATGTGGGGCATTGTGACCGAGTGCCAAGCAGTCAGGTGCCAAGAAAAACTCAGCGGACATCCATGCGACCGTCTATGCGGGCTGACACAGTCCCCACCTGCTCAATATATTCTATATATAGGTCACGTATTTTCTCCTCCGACCGCCATATCTCCACGTACCGTGCCAATGGCTCGATATGGTCGTTGCCTTGGCTCAGGTAATCGCTGGTAGCCACTGTGTAGCAGGCACTTGGCTCTATCTCCTTGCCGTTGATAGTTGCGCTTGCCAACTTGCCGTCGCGGGCTTTCATGCGCAGCCCCGACACGCCTTCTCCGCCCAGTTTCGCGAAAATATGGCAGAGGTTCAGCACCTCTTCGCCGGTCAGCGTCAGCACCACCAACTCGTTGTCAAAGGGCATCAACTCGAATACGTCCTTGAACGTAATATCCCCTGCCGCCCACTCGCAACGCATGCCGCCGATATTCGTCACCGCCATATCCACCTTGCCCGCGTACCGCTGGCGTGCCATTGCCAACAGCGCATCGCATGCCCAGTTCAGCATCGTGCACTCGGGGCGACTTACCGTCAGTGCCTCCGGCGCATAGCCTATCGGCACACGCAGTTCTTCCTCCAACTGCGCCTTGATGGGGGCTAAATAAGCAATGTAACTACTGTCTTGAATCGCGTCTAATGTACTGTCTATCAGCACTATCTCACTCTTACTCTCCACTACGTGCATCGGCTTGTGCAGGCACCCTTTTCCCACCAATATCCCCGCTGTCAGCCCCACTGCCACGCATATCGTCAATATGCTGATGGGCAACAACGCATTGCTGCCTTGCCATGCCGTCTTATTATTTTCTTGTTCCATACGCTGCCATTTCAAACAATTCCGCGACAAAGGTACAAAAAAACTTCGACAAATACAATATCCGTTCCCACTTCGCCCCTTTTGTATGCCCTCTCTTTTTCTTGCCATTCTTCATTTTTAATTTTTAATTCTTAATTCCCAATGCATGCCATTCTTCATTCTTCATTTTTAATTTTTAATTCCCCATACGGTTTTCCTCGAAGGATTACCGAAGGATAACCGAACGATAACCGAAGGATAACCGAAGGATATTAGTGAGCATGTCGTACCTTTACAGACAATTTGTGCCATGCTTTGCGACCACATGTCATCATGTCCTGCGCCTGTAAAAAATGGCATGGTTGTTGTAGCAATAGGGAAAAAACCGTAACTTTGCAACGGATTATGCGTAGATTTTTCGTATATATATGTATGATGCTGTGTGTTGCCGCTACCATGGCGCAGACTGCTGCCTCGGCGGATAAACTCTTTCAGGCGGGCGACTACACGGCGGCACAGCAGGCGTATAAACGACTATTGCAGGGCAACCCTCGCTCGGCGTTGTATCTGTATAGGTATGCCCGATGCGCACAGGAACTTGGTGATTATCAGACTGCTATCGACTACTTTAGCAAGTCGGGTGAATACTATTCTTTCAAGTATTTCTGCTTGGGCGAAATCTACATGCAACTCTGGCGTTGCGAGGAGGCGGTGGCTGCTTATCGCACCTACTTGATGTCTCAACAGTTGCCCGAAGAGCGAATCTCGTATATCAATGCGCAGATTCGTTGCGCGGAGAAGCGGTTGCGATACCTGCGCCGTGTGGAGAAATTGCAAATCATCGACTCTGTGGATGTGTCGGTTGATAGTATGTTGTCTGTTTGCCACTTGTCTCTCGAAGCGGGCACATTGGCACAGGATTCCTTGGGGATAATCTACACCAACCAACGAGGAGACCGCCGTTTGTGGGCGGCACCATGCGACTCGGCATGCCGGATAGTCTCTGCCCAGCGACTGCTTGACCAATGGACAGCCCCCGATACGCTACCTGCCCCCGTGAATATGGCTCCCTGCCAGCAATCCCCCTATGTCCTCAGCGATGGGGTGACGCTCTATTTCGCCTCCAATGACACCAATGGTCTCGGTGGTTTGGACTTGTATGTCAGCCGCTACAACACGTCCACCAACACCTATACGCGCCCCGAAAACTTGGGTTTTCCCTACAATTCCGAGGCAAATGAGTATTTCCTGATTTTGGATGAAACACGCCACATCGGCTATTTCGCAACGGACAGGTTCTCTGTTCCCGGACGTGTGCGGGTCTATTCGTTTGTACCCGCGGAGCCCAAAGCCTATTGGCACGACCTCCCGCACGACTCGTTGGTGGCGTATGCGCAACTCCGCAACGCTCTGCCCGCAGAACGTCAGCCGGAAATATCGAAGTCTGACGTGAAGAATATGGAGGAACGCCCCATGCCAGAGGCCTTCCGTTTCGTACTGAACGATTCTACCGTCTATACTTCTTTGGATGATTTCCATAGCCCCGCTGCACGGGATATGCATCAGGAATGGCAACAGTCTCACACACAATGGCTTACGGATACCGAACGCTTGGACGAATTACGTCGCCAATACAGCGAATCCGATGCCGTGGAACGCCAACAGTTGGCACCTGCCATCCTCCAGTTGGAGACTTCTTGTCGCCAACAGTCAGCCCGTTGCTCCACACTCCTCAAGCAAATACGTCTCTCCGAGCACCTTGCCCTCACCAATCCCGTCCCTTAGAACCGCAATGGTTGTATCTTTGTTACCTGTTGTATATTGGCAGTCTTTAGTATCAATTTTTCATTCTTAATTCTTCATTTTTAATTACATTGTCATCTGTCCTGCCTTACAAAAAAGCAACTGCCCCGCCGTATGCGGGGCAGTTTTCTTCAGGTACTCATGTACCCAATAAATAGTCTGTTTTTCCTTAACATAACCACATATCATAACATGTTTATCACATGTATTGGTTGCGGAGGATGGGATCGAACCACCGACCTTCAGGTTATGAGCCTGACGAGCTACCACTGCTCTACTCCGCGATATATCATTTCGCTGTGCAACACCCGTCATTCGTCTTCATTCTCGCTATCACCATTACCTCTAACGGCATTGCCTCTATCGAAATGCGCTGCAAAGGTACTGCTAAAAAATGACATACGCAAATAAATTCTGATGTTTTTATGAAAAAAAGGACTTTTTCTTGTGTATTTGCAGTAATTATCGTAACTTTGCACGCTAATCTGTACAGGTATGCACGGATTGAACGGTTAGAAAAGAAATAATAACAAAATAAACGAACTAATTTATTATGCAAAACAAAGGATTGGTTATCACACTGGCAGTCTGCCTTGCCTTGGTGAGTGCGTTCTACCTTTCGTTCTCATTCGTGACGATGCATTACGACAAGAAAGCGGTAGAATACGGTCAGGGTGATGACGCGAAAGAGTTCTTCTACAAGGACTCCATCGCAAGTCAGAAGGTGTGGTTTGGCTACACATTGAAGGAGTGCCGCGAGAAAGAGATTAACCTGGGTCTTGACCTTAAGGGCGGTATGAACGTAACTATGGAGGTCTCGGTGCCCGACATCTTGCGTGCACTCAGCGGCTACAACACCTCGGAGACGTTCAACAAAGCCATCACTATGGCGCAGCAGAAGCAGGCTAAGTCAGGTTCTGACTTTCTGTCGCTGTTCTTTGAGTCGTTCTACGAGATAGACCCCAACGCGCAGTTGGCATCGGTATTCTCGACTTTCGAGTTGAAAGACAAGGTAACGCTCAACTCCACCAATAGCGAGGTAGAGAATGTCATCCGCGAAGAGGTGGACGGTGCTATCAACAACTCATTCAAGGTATTGCGTACCCGTATTGACCGTTTCGGTGTGGTACAACCCAATATCCAGAAGTTGAGCCAGACAGGTCGTATCCTTATCGAACTCCCCGGTATCAAGGACCCCGAGCGTGTACGTAAACTGCTCCAAGGCTCTGCCAACCTCGAGTTCTGGGAGACCTACGACCTCGCCGAGATAATGCCCCAGTTGATGCAAATCAACGCGGAAGTGGCTAAGGCTAATGCTTCTACTGAAGCCGCAAATGCAACGGTTGTTGAGGAGGTGGAAGAAGAGGTCATAGTTCCTGTTAACGACACGACCGATGAGGTGGACCTCTTGGTGGAGGACATCGCTGTCGAAGACAGTGCTGCTGCCGCAGAGGCGGACCAAGAGGCTGCCCTTGAGCAGTACAAGAAGCAGAACCCGCTCTTCGCAGTGCTCAACCCGTCTGTCAACCAAGCCGGTCAGGCATACCGCGGTCCGGTGGTAGGTACGGTGCACTACACCGACACCGCCAAGGTGATGGCTATGCTCAACTCGGCAACAGCGAAGTCCATTCTCCCCCGCGAACTGCGCCTGCGTTGGACGGTAAAGGCTATTGACGAGGCAGAGACATTCTACCAACTCATTGCTCTCAAAGCGCAGACCAACGGTCGCCCGTCATTGGAAGGTGATGTCATCACTGACGCACGTGCAGACTTCGGTCAGACATCGGCTTACGCCAACGTGTCCATGTCTATGAATGCAGAGGGCGCACGCGACTGGCAACGTATCACTCGTGACAATATCGGCAAGTCCATCGCTATCGTGTTGGACGGCTATGTATATAGTTTCCCGACCGTACAGAACGAGATTGCCGGCGGCAACTCGCAGATTACGGGTAACTTCACAGTAGAAGAGGCTAAGGACTTGGCTAACACACTGCAGTCTGGTAAGATGCCCGCGCCCGCGCGTATTATACAAGAGGACGTGGTAGGTCCTTCGCTGGGCCGTGAGGCTATCCAGAATGGTTTGTGGAGTTTCGTACTCGGCTTCATTCTCATTCTGCTCTACATGATATTCTACTACGGTCTTATCCCGGGTCTGATTGCCGACTTCGCACTGCTGTGCAATGTCTTCCTGCTGGTAGGTATTCTCGCATCCTTCTCGGCAGTACTGACCTTGCCGGGTATCGCCGGTATCGTGCTTACCATGGGTATGGCAGTGGATGCCAACGTGCTTATCTACGAGCGTATCCGTGAGGAGTTGCGGGCAGGCAAGAACCTCCGTAAGGCCATCCAAGACGGTTTCCAAGGGGCTATCTCTGCCATCATCGACTCCAACGTAACCTCGTTCCTGACGGGTGCTATCCTTGCCATCTTCGGTACCGGTCCTATCAAGGGCTTCGCCGTTACCTATATGATTGGTATCATCTCCTCCTTCCTCACCGCAGTCTTCATCACACGTCTGTTGCTCGAGGTCTATGCCAAGAAAGATGACGCCAAACCGTTGACTTTCACCACCAAGATTATGCAGAACTTCTTGCAGAACACCCATGCCAACTTCATCGGTGCGCGCAAGGTCACCTACATCATTTCCGGCGTGCTGATTATCATAGGTATCCTCGGTGTGAACCCGCACATCATGGGTAAACTCAACCTCGGTATCGACTTCACCGGTGGTCGCAACTATATCGTCCGTTTCGCGCAACCGGTCAGCACTCAAGAGGTGAACAACAGCCTCGACAAAGTGTTTATGGACGCAAAAGCACAGATGAGCGACGACGAGACCTTCTCGCTCAATGTCATCACCATTGGCGACGCCAACCAAGTACGTATCTCCACCAACTACCGCATCAACGACAACAGCGAAGATGTGGACGACCAAATCGAGGCACTCCTCTACGAGGGCTGCAAACCGTTCTTGGCTGACAATATCACCTTGGACGAGTTCAAGTCCACAGACATCAATCCTGAGATTGGTATTATGCAGTCGCAGAAAGTAGGTCCTGCTGTGGCAAGCGACATCACCCGCGACGCGTTCATCGCCGTCATCATTGCATTGCTCGGTATCTTCCTCTATATCCTGTTGCGCTTCCGCAACTTCGCCTTCTCAGTGGGCGCATTGGCAGGTCTGGCACACGACACCATCATCATCCTCGGTCTCTATGCTATCCTGTGGAAGGTGATGCCTTTCTCCATGGAGATTGACCAGTCGTTTATCGCGGCTATCCTGACCGTCATCGGTTATTCTATCAACGACACCGTGGTTGTCTTCGACCGTGTACGCGAGTACAACCACCTCTATCCGAAGCGCGAGAAACTGCAGAATATGAACGATGCCCTCAACCACACGTTGAGCCGTACGTTCTCGACCTCCATGTCCACCCTCGTGGTATTGCTGGCTATCTTCTGCTTTGGCGGAGAGACTATCCGTGGCTTCGTCTTCGCACTCCTTATGGGTGTCATCGTAGGTACCTATTCTACCCTGTGCATTGCCACCCCGTTGGCTTACGACATCCAAATGGCTCAACAACGCCGTCGCGAACGCAAAGAACTGAAGAAGTAATAAATCTATGGTGTGGGTGGTAATTATGTGCCACCCGCACCATAATCTATAACTAATACCAAACAACAACAAATTTTATTTCAATGAAAAAATCAATGAGTTTCGCAGCAGTTGCCCTCATGGCATTGGCTGCATGTGTCTCCTCTTGCACCAAAGAGGACATCGTGGCAACGACCATTTCTACAGACCCTACATCCGTGGTTATGTACGTTGACTCCACCGTACAACTGAAGGCTGTCGTTGAACCTACCAATGCTAAGGTTACGTGGCGGAGCGAAGATATGAACACCGCTTCTGTAGATGCTAATGGTGTTGTTACAGCAAAGGCTGCCGGTGAGGTGAAAATCTTCGCAGAATCTGGCAACATACAAGCTGCTACGAAGGTGGTTGCTGTCAATACTCCTGTCTCGTTAGGTTTGGAGTTGTTAGGCATTGAGCAGAAGAAATGTACAGTATCAATTACTCCTTCTTATGAAGAGGGCTACTACTATTGTACTATCATTGATAAGGAAACTGCAGATAGTAAAACCGATGCAGAACTGAAAGACCTTGCTATGGATTATCTGAAGAGCGTGTTGGAACAATATGCATCCCAAGGTGCTACATGGGAACAATTGCTGAAAGATTTTCAAGGAACACACTCATATATATTTACTGGTATGGAGCCAGAACATGAGTATGTTATGTTTGGCTTTGGTATTGATACAAAGTATGGGATGGCAGGTCCCTCTGTAACTCGTTTGGATATGAAGACTATACCCATTGAGAAATCGTCAATGACGATATCTTTAAATTGTGATTCTGTTAGATTGGTGCCAAATACAAAAAAAGAAGGAGTAATAGATACCATAGCATACATCACTGCAACTCCGTCCGCAGATGATACATACTTATTTAATGGACTGCCAACGGCAACTCTGACAAAGAATTATGGTGGAGACCCAATGACTTACTTAGCTGCTATGGAAGCCTACTATGAACAAAACTATAGTTATTATGGTGGTGTTAAAATGATTATAAAAGAAGGAAAAGTTACTCTTGGATTAAAAAATCCTGTAGATGGAGAGAAATATACATTTATCGCTGCCGGATACAAGTATGACCAAGGTTTCTCTACAGAGGCTTTCACGTATGAGTATGAATATAAGGCTGAAACTATTGGAAAAATGCCACGTTTAGTACGTCCTATGGTTTCAGAAGACGTTGCCGAGGTCATTGAGTTCCCTGCAAATACATCGATTTTCCCATATTTGAAAGTAGTTAAACTATAAGAGATGCATTTAACCCACGAAAGAGGGAGATACTTAGTATATTTCCACTTTTAGAAGAAAGAGGTTGTCCACCAAGTACGGGCAACCTCTTTTCTTGTATTGCTGCCATACGCTTCACGTCCCCAAAGCCATTTCTCGGAGGCACCTTTGCCTCCGACGAGAGAGCCACTGCTCCCTCCACTGCCCTCCACGGGCAGTATTTCATACGTCAAAGACCACGGGCTGCTTACGTATGCAGCCTACCGGATTCGACACTTCGAATCACGGTGCAAAGGTACTACAAAGTCAGAGGGCATTGAGCGTTTCCGGTAGTTTCCGGCACTTTCTGTCGCGATTTGGTGCGATTTGTCACTTTGTGATAGTTTCTGTCACTTTTTGTTACTTTCTGTTACTTTTCTTTTGTAACCGACTATATCACAACCACATACGAGCAAACGCCGCGTCGTTTTTATCGCCTGCTACATAACAGCATAACTTATTGCATAAGAAAAGCGACCGCTTTAATAGGCAGTCGCTCCGCAAAACATTCCGTCATTCAATGTCGGTTCGATGTCATTCTTGAACATAGAGGCGTATAGGTCATTTTGCAGGCTGAGAAGTGGGTAGTATGTCTCTATGGGTCATTTTGCAGGCTGGAAAAATAGTGGTATAAATTGCCCCTAAAAATCTCTCTGTTGGGGATTGCGTAGTATGCGGCTTGGGGAGCCGCGTAATAGCCTAAAACATCATTCGTTGAAAGTAAAATACAAAGAAAAATCAGTTCAACCGCTGCAAGAAAAAGCCACTTATAAATCGTTTCCTATTCTGTGGAGACATTCCCGTATGATTGTTCAACGACTTCTTCAAGTCGGTAAAAGTCCCCTCAATCTTGTTGTTCGTGTTGGGCATTCCCGCACATTCGGGACGCTGAAAAGTGAATAAGTAAGGCAGATAAAAATCAATGCTGTGTACCACCGTCCGTACCTTTCTGTGAAGGTAACAACTCTTGCCGTCCTTGTGCGTAACACGCTTGTTCAGAAACTCGGAATATCGCTCTTTCCAAGCCGCATATTCTGCTTCAAAACTCTCCTTTGTCAGGTGTTTCATATCACGCATAAGCAGCATCAAATCAATTGATGCTTTCATCTTCGGATTGTTGGTCAGATAGCGTCTAACTATCTGTAACATATGGAATTGGCACATCTGTATCGGATAGTCTTTGAACTCTTTGAACAGAGCCTTTTTGCCTATAATGATACCTTTTATCGTGTAACCGGCTGTCGTGATTGTGTCAATAGCCGTCCGATAATCTTGGGTCGTTTCGCTCTTGACAAAGGCTATATACAGGGGCTTGTTTGTTGTATCATCCAATGCCAACATCACGCCCCAATTATGTCCCCAATAGGTTACATCCAAATGGACATATCCTGTTTGCCCGGTCAAGTCCGGCTGTGTCCAAACACATTCTATCTTGCGTAGTCTGCGTTTGACGGATGAGGCACTCAAGTGGGTTTGTTCTGATAATTGACTGATGGTTTGTTTGCCGTTCTGATAGGCGGTCCACATCTCCGTTGCCGGCAATGGAACACCACTGCGAAACTGATGTCGGCAGATGAGACATTTGTACAATT
>ERZ808278.542-NODE-542-length-23541-cov-4.621860_pt1 | contig 23541 bp, 14 predicted proteins | sample MGYA00521239_ERZ808278 | MGnify/ENA primary metagenome ERZ808278 (study PRJEB31516, sample SAMN03275600) | gut metagenome | biome: mammalia-associated habitat; material: feces | host: Papio cynocephalus | place: Kenya | collected 2012-07-17 ... | reverse complement strand
ACAACTAAAGAAAAATTAAATCCTAAAGTATCTAATGAAACTAATCAAGCTAGAGTTTCTAAAGAAATAGACAATGTTACTAAAGAAATTGATAAGAGACAAAAAGAATATGAGAAAACTAAAAAACAACCTAATGCTAAACCTGAAGTATTAGAAAAACAAGAAAAAGAAATAGAAGCTCTTAAAGCTAAAAAAGAACAATTAGTCGAATTATCTAAAGATTTAGATACTTTTGATGAATCTATGCAATCAGTAAGAAGTGCTGATGTAATTGATGAATTAGTCTCTACTGATAACTTAAAACTTAAAGATGGTGTAACTAAAGAATCATTACAACCTAAGATAGAAGCAGTAGCTAATGCTACAACTAAAGAAGAAAGAGAATCTGCTCTAAAAGACTTATTAAATGATATTGAAATGCCTGATGAAGCTAAAGAGGCTTTTAAGAATGATTTAGAAGGTTTTAAAGATAATAAACAATCTACACCTAAACAACAATCTAAAGATAATCAAAAGAATGTTAAAGGTAATGAATCACCTGAACAAGAACAAAGAGATTATGAAGAATTAGCTTCTAATCCTAATAATTCAAATACACAACCTAATATCAATGAGAATAGTTCAAAAGGTAAAACTAATACAAATACACCTAATAAAGAACAAAATATCTCTGAAGTATCTCAAAATAAGTCTAATAATATAGAACAAGAAGTATCTACTGAATATGATATAGAGAATGCTCCTGTTGATGTTAAATTACAATATTTAGCTAAAATTTTAAAAGATAGTAATCGTTCAGCTAAAGAGCTAGATAGTTTGTATAAAGTAATACAATTAGATACATCTGATATTAATTTTTCTTTATCAGAAGATACTAAATCTGATAATTATCTAATTGAACAAGAGAAATTTTCTAATTCAAACAATAAAAATCTATATGTTGTTAAAAGAGACTTTGTTGAAATAGATGAGAATAATCAAATTAAAAGATTATTTATAAATGATAATGGTAAAATATCTAATATAATAGATAATTCTACAAAAGAAATAAGAGAAATCCTTAATAAAACATTACAAGATAAAGTAACTAAAATAGTTAATGCTTTGAAAGAATATCAAAATAATGATTATTCTGCTGAGAATTTAAAAGAAGTAAATAGATTAATGAAATCCCTTGAAAATGAGGTAAATAAAGCATTATTAGATATTGACAATAATTTACAAATCTTACAATTTCTAAAAGGAACTAATTTAGATTCTAAGCTCTCAAGTAATATAGATAGCTTTGTAAAATCAGTAGAAAAAGAATTGTTTAAATTACACAATGAATCTCAAAAGATTGCTAATTTAGCTAAAGATATGAGAATCTCTGGCTATAACACTAATACACAATCCTTAAGTGCTAAGGATGCAAATATAATTAAAACAGGTAAAATACTTTCTAATACATTTAATGTAGTTAGTAATTATCTTAATGAAGCACATAATACTTATAACAAAACAGCTTCAGATAAAGAAAAAGTTAGAACATTAGCTAATAAGAAGTTTAATAAAGTGATTGAGTTCTTTAAGAAATTTAAACCTTTCTTTGAAAGAATATCTAATATCTTTGATATAACTAAAAATGCACAAATGATGATGGTTTTAGGTAGAATACATCAAATAGAAGCTATGTCAAATAAGAAGATACCATTTGAATTATTTAATGATGTTAAGTATGAATCAAGTAGAGTATCTCTTATTTTAGATAGATTTCATTCATTATTAAATGACACTTTACAATTTACTAATTTTAAAGCTTCTGATATTCTAATTAATTCTTTAATAGCTCAAAATTTAAGAGATAGATATAAATATTTTGAGATGGGTATGTTAGCTAATAGCTTAAATAAAGTTATAGTTAATATACCAAATAGTAATAGTCAAGTATCATTAGCTGATATACTTAATTTACCCCCTGATGCTATTGGTAAAATATTAACTGAAGAAGAAATAAAGACTATCATAGAAAATGAAGGATTATCTGCTTATACAGATATAAATTATTTTAGTAATAATTTAGAAGCTTATGATAAAGTTTATCCTAAATTAAGACATATTATATCTACTAAATTTATAGGGGGAGCTAAAAAAGATATAAACTTTATTAAAGCTGTATCTAATGCAATAGATAATTCTCCTGAAGTAGTAGAGATGATAGAAACATTGACTAAAGTTGGATTACTTACTAAAATGAATAGATATTTAACATCCGCTAGTTCTCCTGATATTAACCATTCTCAATATATGATGTTTAAGATAGCTTTAAATGAAATGCAAGAGCTAGGTAATTTTACATCTATATTAGGAATAGATAGTAGTAATGTTTCTTATGATGATAAAGTTGAATTATATAGAGTTGCTGATTTTCTAAGTAATCAGTATATGTTATCTTTAAAATACAAAGATAATGCAATAATAAAATTTGAAAAAAGAAAAGAAAATCCTGATAATAAGAAAGAAAAAGCTAAATATACAGAATTAATAAATAAGCAATTTCTTATAGAAGTATCTGATAAATATAGAGAAGAATTAAATGATTTAATGAATGAATTATCAAATAGTTCATTAGATTCTTTCTTTGAAGCAGATAAGTCTCCTAAGTTCCTTTCTAATACACAAGGAATGTTAGCTAGTCAATCAGAAGCAATTAGAAAATTAGAAGCTGTTAATCATTCTGTTTCGTCAAAAGATATTTTAACTTTTCTAAATAAAGTATTTAACATTGATAATTCAACAATAGATAAATTAATGGATAGAATTAATAAATCTAAAGGATTAACTTCTACTCAATTTCAAAAGAAAGTAGATGCTTTCTTTAATAATGACTCTATAAGACAAGCTACATTGAATGAACTTTATGGAGAAAATGAAAATAATCCTTTTAAATACATTCCTATTGTTGAATATAAGAAATCATCAATTAATGATAGTTATGTCAAAACAATTACATATTATTATGCTCCTGAATTATTTTCTAATAAGAGCAAATTCTATGAATATGCTGACATAGATATAAACAATTCATTTGGTAGTTTATTAGAATCTGACTATGGTAAATTTTATTCTAGAGCTATTAACTTATCAGAACTATTATTCTTTTATGGTAATCAGCAATTAAATAATGGTAATCAAGAGTTTAAAAAATTTGAATGTGGTAAAAATCTAAATAAAGCATTTAGAATTAAATATAAATTACAACCTTCAACAAGAATTTTTACGCAATCTAATATAGGTAATATGGTATCTAATAAACTACTAAGAGAAGTTATACAAAGTGAAATTACTAATGTAAAAACAGGACAATCTTTAATTCCTAAAATATATAAACATAAATCTATTGATAGTTTGAAAAAAGATACATCTTTGTATAAAGGATTATTCTTTTCATTTATAGAAATATTTGGGAAAGATATTGATAAACTAACTCTACAAAATAAAGCTATGTCCCAACAAGTTATTCAAGAAATTTTTGAAGATTTAGATAATGGAAGTATCACTGAATTAGAAGCAACACAAAGTATTCAAACTTTGTTTGAAGAAAATTTGAATTATGTTATTGAACATAAAGGTAAAGAAGTTAATTTACAAGATTTGTTTGATGGATTATTAGATAAAAATCCTGATACAATAAATCTATATAAAGAATTAACAACGGATGAGAATATCTTTAATCAGAATCCATTTGAAGACCATCCTTATATGGCATATAATAACAAACAAATATTTGATAATTATATAAATAATAATAATATAGATGCAATAACAGAATTAAATGATTTAAAGTTAAAAGTTTATATTGATGGAGCTTCAACAGCTATATTTGAAAATATGGTTAGATTAGAAAGTTTATCAACAATGAGACAGTTTGCAAGAGTTTACAATTTAGAAGATATGCAAACAGCTAAACAAAGACTTTCTAGATTACTACCTAATGAAGTAAAAGAAGTCTCTAAGCGTTATGCAGATTTAATGAATAATCTTAATTTCTATGGTAAAGATTTATATGCTGAAACATTAGATAAAAAGGGATTTGACCCTTATGTTTTTGGTATGGCATTATTTCAATTTGAAATGTCTAAATATGGAATGGATGGTAATAATCTTTTTGCTTCTTTGATTAGTAAATCTAATGTTATTGATAGAGATGGTATGAAAAAGCTTATACTACCTTATCTTTATGGCTCAAAATTAGAAAGTGTTCTAGTTAAAGCTCTAGTTTTAAATATACCTAATCATAATCGAAATTTATATTCTTTACTAAAACGATTTACTCAAACAGAGAGTGTTAAAAATAATAAAAATCTAACAGAACAACAATTAAAACAAATGTTTAGAGAATTTCTATTAGATACTTCTTATAGAGGACTTTTAAATCAAAGTAATGATAAACCATTAAAGTTTGGATTCATTAGAAGTTTATTAACTCTTTCATCTAATTATAATGAACGAGCAAAAGAACTAATAAATAGCTATCTAAATGTATTAGAAAGTCAATTACAATCTAATCCGTTACAAATTAGATTTGAAGATGTTAAAAATGATGAACGCTTACAAAATGGAGCTAGAGGATATTATAATGGAGAAGAAGTTGTAATCAGTAGTAATTTAAGGTATGAACCTGAAGAATTACTATCTGTATTACTACACGAATTAGGACACGCTTATTTTGAAAATATAAATGCAGCTAATCTTTAAAACATTTAGGAAATGTTAATATACTTGATAAATCTAATGAATATATGAGATTTAGAGATTTAAATTTCAATACTTTCAAAAGAAAGTTGAATAAAATTATTGAAACTTTACCTAAAGATTTAACTGAAGAGCAAAAAAATAAAATACAGCTAGTAATCAATCAAATAGAAAAAATAAACCCTGAATACTTAATGTCAGATGATTATAATAATTCCTATGAAATACTAGCAGATTATCTAAAAGATATTAGTTTATATACTAATAAGAAAGAAGTAGAATCTATTCTTGATATAAAGGATTTAAAAGATATTATTTTCTCTAATAAAGACTATGAAAGTAAAATAAATCAAATAGATAAGTGGTTAGCTGATGAATCTAATTCATCTCTATTAGAAGATACATTCTTTTTTGAAGGCTCATCATTCTATGCTAATACAGACAATGAAGAAATTCATAAGATAATTGATGATTTATCAAAGAAATTGTTACTTTTAAGAAATAATAATGCTCTGACAGATAAATATAATTTCAAAGCTGAATTATATAAAGTAAGAGGAAATATAAGATATATTTCACAACCAACAGAAATGTTTGCTTGGACTTTTACTTCTCCTGAAATTATAAATAAAATTGCTTCAGACAATAATTCATACAATTCAATGTTAGATTTATTGAAAGAATATAATTCTAAGAGCGATACAGAAGATTATAATCAAATTATGAAAGAGTATAAACCTCATCCTGTAACAAATGAAGAAAGAATAGCAAATATATATGTTAATTGGTTAAAACAAGAAAGTTCAACAAAATTAGATTCTTTATTAAATGGTGTATTTAAGATTAATAGAAATGGAGGTATTTCTATTAATACCCAAGCATTAGATAATAATATAGGATATTTTGGAAATACTCTATATAATGATGATACACTTAGTAAATTTCCTCAAGGTGTATTCTTTGATAGTGCAAATAAATTAACAACTTATATAAATTTCTTTAATATTACTAATAAATCTAATGAAATATTAGTTAATTCTAATATCTATTTAGGAGAAGCACTTGGTATTGCAGATTATTTCTTAACTGAAATGGGAACTGTTATCCCTGAAAAATACTATGAATTTAAAGTATTAAGTAATTTTAAATCTATGTTTGAAGTTGAAAGAGATAAATTTAATGTTACTGATATAGTTAATAAAGTAAATAATGAAACAGGTATAGAACTTGAAGATGAATTAGTCGAACAAGTATATGATTTCTATCAAAAATATGGAGAATTTCTACCTGAACATATACCTTCTAAAAATACTATGATAACACCTGATTTATTGATTACAAGAGATAGTTCTGAACGAGTTCATAGAATGAAAAATAATATAAATAAAATTATTATTAATGGATTACATAGGAAATTAGAAGAATCTATTAAATCTATTTTTACTGAATTAAGAGGTAATGTTCCTTTTACTCCTAATAATTTTACACAAGCTTATAAAACACCTTCTTTCAGGAAAGAATTTGATAAAAAGATAAATAAAATTATAAAAGATTATTATAATAAAATCATAGATTCAGTTATAGATGATAAAGAACAAAAAACACAAGCTATAATTTTTAAAAGTAAGTTAACAGCTGAAGATAAAAAGAGATACCAAAAAGACCTTAGATTAGTATTTAAAGAATATAAAGAAAATTATAAAGATTCATTTTTATCTTTACTAGATAATCAAAATCAAGGCTATATACTATATGATACAATCCCAATATCACAAAATACGACTGAAAAAGTATTTGCATATACAATAGCTAAAAATATATTATCTAATAATATACAAGTTATGCCTAATGTATTAGGATTATTTAATCATAATTTAGAAGCTGCTGTAATGCAACATATAATCAATAAAAATCCTATATTCTTCCAAATTTATGATGGTTGGGTAACTCCTGCATCTTCAGCTTATGAATCATCTAATAATTGGAATGATAATTTCAGTTCTCTATACTCATCAGTATTAGATATTCCTTCATTATTAATGAAAGTTGTTGATGTTATAGATGAACAAATATCTATAAAAGATAGTAATTATATAAATAGTAGTGAAAAATTAGCTTTATACAATGATGCTTTAAAATATTTAGTTCAAGTAAGTGCTAAAAGTGAAGTTAAAACAGACAATATCTTTCATAAAGATAGAAGCACTAATAATAAAGATATTTCTGATTTAAATCCTATTGATTTTAATTTATCAGGAATAGTAAAAGCTTTATACCATTTAACAAAATTTGATAATCCTGATATATTTACAATGAATATAACTGGAGATAAAGATTTCTTTATTAAAGATTTTATAGCTGAATTAACTACTAAATCAAAAGTAACAGAATTAGATATTAGTTTTAGAAGTAGTAATCCTCTTGAATCAAAATTATCTAATTTATCTAATCGTCCTTTTGAATATAAAGGTAAAAAATTTAGAAGTGTTGAACACGCTTATCAAACTTGGAAAAGTGAAAAATTTGATGATAAAGCATACAATAGTAAATTAATAAAACCTAAAGGTGAATATGGAGTTAATACTAATATTAGTTCTAATCTAATGAATGAGTTAATTTATGAAAGTATAAAACAAAATCCTGATATTATTTCTCTTTTAGAAGAAAATAATTGGTTAAATAAAACAACTCTAAAACACACATTGGATAAAGGATATTGGCAAGAAGGATTCCCTAAAGCTTTAAGAAAAGCTATTACTAGAATTAAATATGAAACTATTGCTAATAAATTATTAGATAAATATGGTAAAAAAGTTGTTAATAATATTCAAACAATGACAGATAATTATTACAATACACCATATGAAGAAAAAGGATTGAGTAAGATTATTAAATATGCTAGAGAAATAAGAAAAGAATTATCTGATAAAAATGGTGTTGATTATAAAGTATATTCATTTCAAAAAAGAAGTAACTTCATAGAGACTAGAACTAATAGTATATTTAATTTACCTATTAATTTAGATACATTAGCTAATGATTTAAGTCAATATGCAAGTAAAGAAACTACTTTAGAGACTCTATTATTTAATTATGCAAAACATCAAGTGTATTCAACTATAAAAGATAAAATTGAAACAAATAATATTCTCACAGAAGAACAAAAAGTTAATAGTTTAAATACATTAAATAAAAATTTAAATATATTGTTTAAAATTAGAATTAATCAGAATGAAACTATGTTTTATTTAAATAATGAAGAAAAAAATAATATATCTAAAGATTTAGTTGAGTTTTTAACTAATGTTTTAAGTAAAAAAGAGAATTTTGATACTAAAGCATTAGAAGATACAACTAAATATTACCAAACTGTATATAATCATTCAGTTGTCGAAGGAAATTATCCTAGATTCTCATTTAGAGCAGTTGATGAATTATTTAATATTTTTACTGATACTATATTACCTGGTATAATTATTTCAAATGATATATATGATGATATAATCTATAAATTTATTGATACTAATTCTCCTTTAAAGAAAATATTTTCTACTTCAGAAGTATTTAATAAAGCTGAAATAGATAAAATATATAAAAATTTTTCAAATAAATCTTCTAAAGAAAATTCTAATACAGAAGAACTTCAAAAAAATGATATGTTAGTTAATAATGGAGTAAATCAGACTGTTGAATTTTCTAAGAAAAGTATTGAACCATCTATTGATAATGGATTAATCCGAACAGATATACAAGTAGCAGATTCTGATAAACCAAAAACTATTTACTATAAAGGGGATATTAATTTATTAAGTGAAAATAGAAAACGAATAGCTATTATAGGAACATTAACACCTTCAAATGAAGCTAAAAATGAAATATATCAGATAATTAATCAATTAAATGATGATGTAATTATAGTTAGTGGATTAGCTAATGGTATAGATACAGTAGCACATAAAGCAGCTTTAAAACAAGGTAAAAAAACTATTGCTATTATACATAAAGACCCTGATGGTAAAGTATATCCTTCTAATAATGAAAAATTATTTCAAGAAATATTAGATAATGGGGGATTAATTATATCAGAATATGGTTCAGCTCAACCATCTAATACTTTTGGTTTAAGACTAAAAGAGAGAGATAGATTACAAGCATATTTTTCTGATGCTGTCTTATTAGGTGTAAGTGATAATGTAGAATCAACAATAAAAGATGAATCAGCTAATACAGACAAAGTAGGTAGTAGAATTGCATTAGATTGGGCTAGAGAATGGAGTATTCCTGTCTACGCTGTTTCTCCTAGAAATACTTCTGAATATAATTTAAATAGAGAAATACTACAAGGTAAATATAGACATAGAAATAATAGAAATAAATTAACTAAAGGAACTCCTGCTCAAACTGAAAAAGAATTAATAGCAAAATTTGGTAAACCTGCTAATATAGAAATAAAAGGTAATGAATCAGGCAATACTTCAATAAATGAGGCTGAAAATATTATTAGTAAGTCTAAAAAAGTATCTAATAAATCATTTATAGAAGATTTAAATAATAGAAAGAATGAAGAGTTAAATGATAGTTCTTTAACAGATGAAGAGAAGTCTGCTATTAGTGAATCTTATGACACTCTAACAGAGATATTTGAAAATGCTGGAGAAGTTACTGTATATGAATCTAATGAATCTAATAGTCAAAAGGGATTAACAGTAACTGATAATTCTACACAAGAAACTTCAATAGTTCTCTTTAAGAATCAAAATAGAGAGACTGCTTTACACGAGTATATTCACTCTTTATTATCTTATGCTTTTAATGCAGTAGGTAATGAAGTAAATAATCTAAAACATAAAATGTTAAAGATTATGCAACAAGTTAAACAAGAATTATTAGAAAATCCTAATCTAATGAATGAATTAGGATTAACAGAAAGAGATTTTAATTATATATTTAATAATCCTGATGGTATAGATACTTCTATTCACGAATTTGTAGCTACATTCTTATCTAAACCTAAATTAGCTGCTTATTTAGCTTCTAGAGGTTATAATCCTTCTAGAAATAGATTTAAAAATCTAAAAGGTAATACAGCTATTGGAACAGGATTAAATGCTTTAAAAGCTTTATTAGGGTTAATGTATGATTTAGTTACTTTCTCAATGATTAGAAATAAAGGAACTTTACAACAACATTTACTTAATACAACTAAAGCTTTAAGTGAATATAATACAGCTAAAGGTATTGAAAGAAAACAATTAGAATATCAAAATTCTAAAATAGTTAGAGCTAATAAAGCTATAAATAGTGTATTTCACTTAGCTACTAGAAATATCTTTAAATCAGTAGATAGATATGTTAAAGATAAAGGTTATTCTCAAACAGATGTAGATAACTTAAAAAAAGATATTTTATCTACAACAGAAAGGATTAGAAATGATATTATTCCTTATTTAGAAGCAAGAGATAATACAGATAGTGTAGCTAAGAAATCTTTATTTACTGCAATAGCTATAATGAAAGCTATGTGGCATTCTAAATCTGTTTTAGCTAATCCTATTCAAAGAAATTTAGTTGTTAATGTTCTTAATGAGTTAAGACAACAAATGGTAGAAGGAACATTCCTAGATTTTCAAATTAACTTAGATTTAGGATTAGTATTAGATAAAGGTGTAGCTAAAATGAAAGAAGGGGTAGATAGAATACTATCAGTAAATACTTCTTTTGCTATTGAAGCTGAAAACTCTGCATCTACAATTAGAGAAGAAATAAAAAATTTAATCTATAATGAAAACTTTAAAGCTTTAACTGAAGAATTAGATAGATTAAGAGAAGAGTATAAAGTTAATGGTAAAAAAGAATCTGACTTTGAAAAAGATTATGAAACAGCTTTAACTAGATATATCTTTGGATTAAGATTAGATGATTATTTCTTTGATAATGAGGGAGTTATATCATCTAAAGAACTATCAGCTCTTATTGATGCTTCTATGGATTGGAATGATACTAATAAAGAGTTTGTATCTAAAGAGATAACAGATAATGTAAATTATATTATGACTATGTTAGAAGTAAATAATATTCTAACTAAAGAGATGAAAAATAAATTTAGAGCTTTCTTATTTAATCAATCAAGAGATTTAGGATTTACTAGATTAACTAGATTACATAACAAAATAGGATTACAAAACTCAGAAGACACATTTAATGTTCTAAATGGTATTTATAAAGCTCAAACAGGTAGTGATTTAGTTCTAGGTAAGAATAAAACTGAAGATAATGCTAATTATAGAAAATTGAATAGTAGATTACATAAATTAACTACTTTACAAACAATTACTCAATTTCACGAAGATAATTCAGGAGTAGTTAAATCAATTAGAGAAGATTCTCAACTTATAAAAGATATGTATAATAAAAATAGAGAATTAAAGTCTAATATTAACAATATGATTAGCTTATTAGTTCAAATTCAAAGAAATAGTCAATCTAGAAATGATAAACGAAGAGTTCTAAATGAGAATGTAGTAAAAGATTATTATATAAATGGTGAAGATATAAGTGATAGAGTTTTATTAGATAATAAATTTAAACCTGTAACTATTAGTAAGAAAGATAAAGACTATAACAACAATAGATTATTACTTGAAAAAAGAGGTTATGAAGTTATTGAAGAAACAAATGATAGTGTTACATTTGCAATAGATGGAGCATATAAAGAAGTATCAACATTTGATAGAGATACAAGACAACCATCCTATATGGAAGGTTATATACCTTATGGTAAAAATGAAGATAACTTAGATGTTGTAGGATTAAATATAAATTCAGAAACTTATGAACAAGATTTAGCTTATTATTTAGGTAAAGGTTATGAAATCTTTACTCCTGATGAATTTGATAGAAATCCTAATGAAGTATGGTTAAAATATAAAGGTATAATTAGTTATAAAACAAGTAGAAATCGATTAGGATTTATATTTGAAGATAGACTAATAGCAGGTAAAGATACAAATACTTATGATGTATTTAATTCATCTGCTAAACAAGAAGCTAATGAGCAAACTAATGAGTTCTATAATGAATTATTTAAAGTTTTACCAAATAAAGTAGGAGAAGCTATTGGAGAAAGTAATGTAGTTAGACAACGATTAGCAGGTTCTTTAACTAAGACAAGGACTAATATGTCTATTCTTACTTATGAGAAATTAATGGAACCTGATACTAAAATTTCATCATTGTTCTATGCTCAAGAACATCACACATTTAATAATCAAACAAAAGATTTTATAAACAATCAAATTTTTTATCAAATTCTATTGTCTCAAGACACTCTAAAAAGTAGAATGAAAGGTAAATATTCTAAATACCATCATACATTACCATTGTTTGAAATTAAACCTGAAACTATGGTAAATAAACAAACTAATGAGAAATATCAAGCATATAGAATCTATCCTAATGAAAGACTATTTGAAGATTATGGTATATCTTTCTCAAGAGATGATTTAGCTAACTTTTATAAGCTATTGAAAGCTACTAATTATGATTTTGAAAAGAAAGGTAATGAAACTATCTATGTAGATACTAGAATGTTCCCTATGATGTTTGGATTTAATAATTTAACATTGAATGATGTATCTAAAAGTGGTAAATTACAAAAAAGTATTAGTGGTGTAACAGGCTTCTTTAGAGGAATGGTGAAAGAAACTAGAAAGAATGTTATTATTAGAAATCCTAATTTAGTATTTACTAACTTTAAATCTAACTTAGTAGGGTTAATTGGTGAAGGTATTCCTCAAGCTGATATATGGAATAGTATTCCTGTTGTTATATCTCAACTAAAAGAATATCAACAACTAACTAGAGATAGATTATCATTAGAAACTAAATTAGCTTCATTAAAGAAAGATAATCCCTCTTTTGTAGAAAAATCTAAAGAACTATCTAAAGAACTTAATTCAATTAAAAGTAGTCTTAAGAATCACGCTTTAAATGAAGTTATTGAAAATGGTTTCTACACAAATATTGTTCAAGACTCTGAAGTATCTGACTTTAAATGGGATAAAAAAGTATTAGATTTTATTCAAGATAAAACTAATATGTCAGATGACTTAAAAGCTTATTTGAAAGAATTTGCAATAACTGAAGATAGTGAAACTTATAACCTATTAGCTGATTTAACTAGATTAGGAGACTTTGTTCCAAGAGTAATCTATTATAATCATCTAAAAGGCAAGTTAGGTATAAATACAAAAGAAGCTATTGCTAAAGCTAGAGATAAGTTTGTTAATTACAATACTCCTATATGGAGCCCTGTGTTAAGAAACTTAGATAGATTTGGATTAACTAACTATGCTAAATATGCTACAAGTATCCAAAAACAATCATTAGAAGCTTTTGCTCATAGTCCTATACAAGCATCATTAGTTGTAGGTGGAGCATTAGCAGCTAAAGCTAGTGGAATTAGTCCTTTATTCTACCCTTCTAACTATATTGTAGAAAGTTTATTGATAGATGGTAATATACCTAAAGGACTATTAACAGGTGAGATAACTTCATTTGTTAAAAATCTAAATAGATTTGACAAAATGCCTTTCTATAAAGAAGTTATCTAAGTAAAGTAAGTAGGTAAGTTTTACTTACTTACTTACTTTAGCTTTATTCCATAATAGATTAAATAGACAATGAGCTACTTCACTTATTTCATAAGGTGTATAACTACCTATTTTAATTTTCTTATTAAGAACATCTTGAATAGAATTATATGTATCTAATGTTAGTTTAGTTCCTACTCTTTTAACTCTAGGAGATTTGAATTTAACTAAATCTTCTTTTTTCATTAGATGTAAAAGATAAGCAACAGTAATATTTCTTTTCTTATAATCCCTATATACTTTATCTTGTAATTCTCTAACAGAAACAGATACTTTAGTTAAATTCTTACGAATATTTAACTCTTCTTCTGTTATAATATATTTCTTGCTGTTTTTTCTAACTTTTCTTTTATAAAACCATTTTTTGATTTTTTCAATTAGAACTTTAATCAAACCATACATTTCTTACTCCTTAGTTATTTTTGATTTATATGGACTTTAACATTTCTACTAGCTTCCATAATAGGTATATTAGCTTCTGTAGGAACATAGATAACTGTATTGATATTACCATTATTTAATGCTTCTCCAAATGCTCCTATGAATTCTTGCATTCTATATTCAGGATATGCTTTAGCTTTTTTACCTATGATTTCAATAGCTTCTGCTCTTAATTTAGAAGCTTCTACTTCAGCTTTAGCAGATTCTATCATTATCTGTTTAGATTGACTTGCTTCCATTAATCTAGCTTTACCTGTCATCTCAGCACTCCATACTTGGTAGTATTTATGGGCTACTAATATACCATAAGTAAATAAAATTATGAGCACTATGGCTGAAAATGTCATAAGTAATAATTTAATCACTTTAGGGTATGTTGGTAGTGAATCATTTATATCATTCATTTTTAACTCCTTTTATAATTTAAAATATTCATCAGTAGCTTTACTTAATAGTAAAACTAAAATAGACATAATTAGAATTATGATAACAAGGTATATGAATAGTATCATTTTTATCCCTTATAAGTCTTTTTACAATACTCACAATCACACTCTTTATCTTGTTTACTAAAATAAAGCAAAAATAAAGCATTACAAGCTAAATGAGCTAGATGATGTAGGTTTGTATCTTTATCAAACATTTCTCCTGCTCTATATGCTTCTAAATGTCTATAAATAGCATCAATGTGTCTGTTCTTATCATTGCATAATTTCCAATTATCTCTACCATATTTCGTTGCACCATATTGCAAAACTTTGACTATTTCTTCAAGCCCATCTTTAGGCAATAGAGAATATTGAAGTTTACCTTCATCATCTTTAACAAATTCTGATGATTTCTTTTCTTTTCTTTCTTGTTCTAATTTTCTTTCTAATTCCTGTTTCCTAGCTTCATCAATAATTATTCCATCATAAAACAACTTTCTATTTACCCAAAAATAACAATTATTTTTTCTACTTTTAGTAGTATTATAGAACTTTTGAGCTAGATTTTTATCAGTTTTTAGATAGTTGAATAAACTCAACATATCAGAATATTTATCAGATATTTCTGTTAGTTCTTCTTTGCTTAAAATATTAGATTCTAATGTTGTATTTTTCATTTTTACTCCTAAAAGGGATATAGTTTATTTAGTTTCTTTTTAGCTTTATCAATCTTTTTATACATTTTATCTACCTTTTTCCATTTAGAATTTAGCATAAAAGCATATTGTAAAGCTTCTAAATCTTTGATTTTAGCCTTTAATTTCTCAATCTTTTTAAAGTTAACACTCATAGTAACTCCAAATTATGATTTAAGTTAGTAAAATAAAGATTACTAGAAGTATTTATCTTATCTACTTGTATTCTATCACCTTTAACAAAGATAAATAGATAGAAAGGTATTCCTAACTCTTTTAGAATAGTAAATATACCTTCTTCAAATCCTGTTTGTGTTTCCTTATTTTGAATTGTGTGATGAAATATATGATAATTGTGTTTAAAATCTCTAAAGAAATACACATTAGTAAATTCTTTTTTCTTAATGATTTTAATTAGATTTTCTAATTCATCTCTTTCTTCATCAGAAAAAGTAAAAGTCTGATTATGAGTTTTCATTCTTTCTCCGTATCAATTTAGGTAATTCTATTTCTAAAGCTCTATCTAATGCTTCATAAGCTTTAATAGCTTTAGTTAGAACTCTAATAGCTAATTCATCTTTATGTCTCATTTGTTCATATTCACCAATAGGTAAATTAACTTGTAAAGCAATTTTATAAGAATTAGCATTCATCTCTTGAAATGTTTTTAGCATAGCTTCTAATTGAACTTTTCTTAATTCAATATTTTCAAGTGTTCTTTTATATTTAGGTATTGCAAAAAATAACATTTAAGTCCTTTTATTGACATAATCGAGAGTTGTAGAGTAAAGGAAATCTTTGAAAAACATTTAGACACACGCACAATCTTTTAAGGAGGGTTTCTTCATAGGAAACCTATGCGGAATTTCAAAACCAATTTGACGAGATAAAAATTTAGAAAAACAGGGAATTTAATTTAATCTCTACAACTCTCGGCTATATCAACTAAATATCCTTACTTAGTTGCTTCAAAAAAAGGAAGTAAGGATTGGTTTGGGGTTGCTAGGAATTACACCTAGATTCACTTATTGATTCAAAAAACAAAGGACATCTAATGAAAAGTTCTACATCTAAAAACTTAAGGATTGGCTATTTCTAAAGTGTAGTAGCGAATTATTTATTCAACCCCATAATGTAAAAGAACAACATAGGAAATTAATCCTATGCTGTATTATATCAGTTTTTCTGTTAGAATGAACTTATTTTACATATTTATCATCTAAAATATCTCTAGCAATTCTACCACAGGTTTTATCTTCACTAAAGTAAGTTAATAATACCCAAGCAATCTCACCATTAGATTTATATTTTAGACTAACATCAGTTCCTTCATAAACATCATATCTTTCGTGTTTAGTAGCTAATGCAAAGCTAGAACACATAATTAGCCTAGCATAAGTATCAGACTTAACACTAACACTACGAATAGTTGTATTAGAGTAAGCTTTCATACCATCACAAAGAAATGATTTAGAATTACCAAGAATACACCTAGATTTAGCTTCATCAAGATATCTATCTAAATTAGATGCAAATACACTAGCACAAAATAGTGCTAGAAAAAGAAATATCTTTTTCATAGCATACTCCTTAATTAGAATGGAATTTCATCATCAACATCAACTTCAGGAGTTGTTTGTTGAGTAGTTCCCATTCGTTTAGCTTTTTCTGCTTCTTTCCAAGCTTTGATATCTTTCTCTGTAAGCCCATCTCGGTATTCAACAACTTTGAAAGTAGGTTCACTTGAAGCATACCTTTTACCAATATCAGCTTTAAGAGTGATTTCTTTAGCTGAAGCATTATCAGAAGTTCTAAAGAACTCTTGAACTTCAAGAGATTCTTGAATAGCTCCATTATACTTTGAGTATTTAGCTTTTACCCATACTTTCACTTCAACATTATTCAAAGCAAGGATACAATCTTCTTCAGTTGTCCCTTTCTTAGTAACAACAGGAGCTTTAGTAATAGATACTTCTGTAAGTCCTGCAATAATACAAAGCTTATCTAATAGAATCTTTTGGAAGTTATCACTACCATTGTTATTAGTCAAACTAATAAACAATATTCCTGTTTTATCTGAATTTTTTAGGTTATAAGCTAACCAAAGTTTCTTTGCTCCATTTTTAGTAGTTTTGATATAAGCATTGTTAATCTTAATATCAAAAATACCTGAAGTAAAGATAGTTGATACTTGTCCTTCTGATGCTGATTTTACACCTTCTAAATTTACTGAATATTTCATTTTTAACTCCTTTTATAATCTAAATTTATCTGATTCACTTTTAGCATTAACAACTTTTTCTAAATAAGCATTTATATCAAAGTCATTAAAGTTTACACTATCATCACTATGCTCAATTAGACTTCTAACAGGAAATTTATCTGTCTTTAGCCAAATACGATGAACATCAGGACTTCTTTCAATAAAGATAGCTTCATTAACTATCGATAGAAAACTACCTACTTTTTGAAATTGTCCTTGAGCTGGAATAATATGTTTAGATGTCTTATCATCTACCATTGTATGAGAGACAACAATAACACTAATTCCCTTCTCAATCAATTTCTCAAAATAAGTATTCAGTCCTAATGTATCTGTATTATTTTGAGTGTGAATATCAAACCCTCTAAAATGATTGCTATTCCATCTAGTTAGTTGCATATAAAGCTGACTAATAGTGTCAATAACAACAAATTTAGGTAACTCTCCCTTAGCTTTTTTAAAAGCTACGATTTTATCATTACAGAAATCTGTAAATGACTTCAATCCGTCCCATTGATTGAAATTAGTATGCATAACAGGAATACTAAATTCTTTAGCATCACAATTCACAATCAAAGCGTCATTGATTTTAGAAATCAATGTAGTCTTTCCTGTATTCTCATAACCTGAGATTAAAATTTTAATGGCCATTATAACTCAACTCCTTCTCTAGTTATTAAATGTGCTTTATCAGGATTTTCTTTTATAAAATCTATTTGTTCACCAATAGCTTTTAAGTAATTTTCAATCTTTAAGATATCTAAAAACTCTCTTTCTAAAGGTAACTCATAGATTCTACAAGGGTAATCTCTAAGTAATTTACCTGTCTTTTCACTTATTTCTCCGACTCTAGGAATTGTAATGTAAACAATCTTAGCTTGATTGATAACTATATCATTTTTATGACATAGATAATAATAAGCTTGTAATTGCTTAATATAATTCATAGGTATTTTAGTATTATCAGATAATTGTGAAGTAGTTTTAAAATCTACTAATGTATCTCCTATTACTAAATCACAAGTCCCTGTTAGAACACCATATTTAGAGACTTCAGCTTGAAGAGGCAATTCACTTTTAAATTCCCCAAACACTCTCGAATCTAGCCATTCAAAGAGTTTATTACCCATATCTTTGTAGTGATTTCTAATGAAATCTCTATCAACAGAACTATCTACTATTTGTAGGTAATTTTCAATATCTTGAGAACTAACTTGTTTAGTAGTTAGATACTGATTAGCACAATAATGAATTACTGTGCCTAATACAGTATTAGTAGTCTCAATAAATAAATCTCTTCCAAAGACTCTATCCCAAAACAATTTAGGATTAAAGAAGAAATTATTTAAATTAGAACCTGAAAAAGTTATTTTATTCTCTATCTTGACTGCTTGATACTTCTCTATCATATAATTCTCCCCAAGTTATAATTTCAATAGGTAATCCTTTAGGATTTACATCTTTAAGAAATTGATTCATCTCTTTATTTATTTCTTTTGTAACATTTAGGTTAACTAGATTATCATAAATAGATTCATTAACTCGTAAGAAGTTAATGATAGATTCTTCTGTTTCAAGTTCTTTTCTTTGAGATTCTAATTTTAAAGCATTAAATTCTCCTATATTTTCCATATCTATCTCAAAGATAAATAATTTACCATCAATTTCACACATATTTAACTCCTTATTTAGCAAAATGCTTATCTAAATGTGGGATAATTGTTCTTTGTAATTCTTCCTCTGTAAGTTTATTCTCAAAAGTATTATTTATAGCTTCCATAATTTCTTTAGCTTTACTATATGAAGCATCTAAATCTTTACATTGATTTAAAACCCTAATAAGAGTTAGATTCCTTTCTCCTACATCTCGATTTATAGCCCAAGCAAATTCTGTTAAATCTTTATCATTTAGTTTTTCATTTCTTTCTTTTAGAGTAAGCTCTTTTTCTTTCTTTTGTTGTAGTTTATCTAATATGAATTTCAAATTTAATTTGTTCTTATCTGTAACACTCAACACTTCTCTACCTTCATAACCATAATAAGCTTGAGATATTGCTAATTTATCAACAGGAATATTTAATAGATAGGTTTTAACAATAAAGCTTCTAATTTGTGAATAATACTTTATGTCAAGATTATATTTCCTATCTAATTCAATTATAACTCTAAATTTAAAATCATTAGAATCATCACTTGTTTTAGCAATATGGTGATTTATTTCTTTAATTAGGTTATGAAATTGTCGATATGAAATATAGCTACTATCTATATCAAATACAAATATTGAAGATAATCCATCAATGTTAGCATTTCCTCTTTTTCCATCTTTAAATGTAAAGCTACAATAAGCACAATCAGTAGATAATACTTCTTTTATAGCCTCAAAAGATTCAAATTCTCTTGGATAGAACTCTGTTGATATTTGAGTATGTCTTTGTTCTTTTGGTATTCCTTTTAGTTCCTTATAAGACAATACATAACTAGCTTTCTCAGTTAATTTGGTATGTTTAATTACTCTACCATCAGTTTCATAAAAACTATTTTCATCTGATTGATTAGCTAATAGACATAAATTTTCTAATGATTGCTTTAATTGAGATTTAGCATTTATAAATCCTGCTCTCATTAAATCAGAAGCTGTATAGGTATTGATTGTCTTTGAATTATGACTATTACAAAATTCTACCAATAAATCGTGAATTTGTTTATTTAGTTCTTTCTCAAAGGAAAACATACCTTCATTTAGATATTCAATTAGCTGTATAGCTTCAATTAAATGCTCTCTTTTAAGGTTTGTATCACCTTTTAGAATAGCAATAGCACTAGCTAATCTAACAGCTCTAAATTCATTATCTTTTTTATGCAAAAGAAATAGTTTGATAGTTTCTTTAGGAGTAGTTTCTTTCTCTAAATCATTTACATATCTTTGTAAATAATGAGAATACATAAACATTAGTTCACTACAACTTCTATCTAATGTATATGTATGTCCCATTAGATTCTTTGAGATAATTTCTTTAGTTCTTTCTTTTAGCTTTTGAGTGAGTTTATTAGCTATTGTTACATTTTGTCTTTCTTTTTCCATACAAGTATTCATATACTCAAAGAAATCTTCAATTTCCTCTTTACTTGTTTCTTTGATTAGAACAATATTACTTCTCCTAGCTAAACCTTCTTGAAATAAAGCTCTTAATTTAGTTAGGAGATTATTGTCCATACAAATCCTAGAAATATCAGTAGCTAATAATGCTGATAATCCACTACCTTCAATTCTAGCTGTCTGTTTAGTATGGTCTTTAAGTTGTTTTGCATTCTTAATACCATTACCTACTAATTCATTTAAATCTCTGAATATAGGAGCGCATAATGGATTAGAAATAAATTCACTTGTAAATTCTCCCGAGTAAATGAATGCTTCTCCTATACCAAATAAATTAAGTGTAGCTATATTTTGCAACATACCTTCACTTGTTGATATTCCTATTTCTATACTTGGTAAAGGAATTTTACTTTTTTCATCTTTATCTAAAAGTTCATATCGTTTAGCTATCTCTGCATTGATAATATCTAATGCTTCTTGGAATAGCTTTTTTATTTGTCCATAAGTTAAATCTTTACCTGTTGATGATGGAGCAAATACAAAGAATAAACTATTTAATGGAACAATATTTCTATAATGAACTTTTATCTTAAATTGTGTTGCAAATACTGATAACCAAAAGGTAATCATAGCTATCTTAATGTCTTTAGGAACATCAATACCTTTAGTATCTACCCCACATAGAAAAGAATCAATAAATTTAGGTAATTGTTTATTAAATATACCTAATTTAGTTAATTCTGTTTTGACTGTATTGTAATCTTTATCATTTAAGAGTTTCATTTTAATTCCTTATTGAATAATAGGTTCGATAGGAGTATTGGTTGTTTGTCTAACAATATTCTTTACCCATTCTCTATATTTACTTACAGATAAATCCTTAGGTATTTCAAACAATGATAATTCATTAAGAAAAACTATATCATTATTGTTTGAACTATATAAGACTGTATTTGGAGTAATATCAAGAGAATAGTCTACTAACAATGATGCAGAAAGTTCATTAGGTTTTAAAAGAATAAACTTTTTATGCCTATTCTTTTCAAACCATTCAAGATAGCTTTTAGCCCTTTTTATATATAGCTTTTTTGAAGGGTCAATCTGTGGATATTTAGAAACATCTATATTTACTAATTTTTTCATTTCTTCAAATCGTTCTTCATATTCAGCTTTATAGAAATAAGAGCAGTAAATGATATGAATTTGCTTAACATTATCATATCTATCATCTATGATATCATAACCTAAGCCTTTTTGGAAGTTTTTAATTCTAGTATATCCAATTCTAAAATTTATTGCCATTGTTAATCCTTAAAAATTTCATAAAAGTTATTTCCTGCTTTAGCATATCCACGAATAGGATAACTAAAGTTAAATAATTTAGAAGCTTCTATAAATGAATTATTTAATATTTCACAAATAGAATCTACTAAATCATTATTATCCAAGCACTCTATTACTAAGGCATCGTGGATATTAGCAACATAAGCATAATCTCTTTGTAAAACAAACTTTTGTTTTAGTTTTTTATATGTCTCACAAAGATAATATTTCATAAATATTGCTCCACTAGATTGACATAGATAATTTAGAGCTTTATGTTTAGCTTCAGCATATATTTTCCTACCATCTAATGAAGTAATATAGTTATGTTCAGAGATAGATTGTTCTAATGAATAAATCAAATCTGACATACCATCAGTTCCCTTAACAAATAAATCTTTTTTTTGAGTTCCATATATTGAATATAAAATCAAATTAGAATTATAAGGAACAATAGTATCTTTTTCTACTTTGATATATTGTTGTCCTTTTAGATTGATAATTTTATTTTCAACTAATCTTTTATGTTTAGCAAACTCTTCAGAAGTATATGTTATATCTGTTAGATTAGGTTGAATTGTTAATCCTAATTTCAATCCTCCTGCACCATATATTGTAGCGTATGAGAATCCTTTTGCTGCATCTCTAGTAGGTAACCCTATTAAATGTTGAGTTCTTGTATGAACATCATCACCATTAGCTTTAGAACCTGTTGCAACTGATTTCAAATATTCGGTATTTCCAAATTGTTCAAGCCAATAACCTAATATCATTAACTCTAGTTGGTCTGCATCTATACCTATAAGCTTCTTATTAGGAGGATTAACAAATAATCCTCTAAATTCTAAAGTTTTAGGCACTTGAGTTAGATTAGGACTTGTATGAGAAGCTCTATGTGTAGCACAAGAAAGATAATCTACTCTTCCGTGTAATCTATTATCTTTACAAAGAGCTATTAAGCCTTTAGTGTCTTTCTTTTCTAAATTACCCATTAGTTGAGAAATATCTTTATTTAGCTTTAGATATTCTTTTAATTCAAGTAAATTATTTGCTTCTAAAACTCTTTCTGTAATCTTTGGAGAACCTTTTTCTGTAAATTCCTCTAATTGAATACCTTTTAGAGCTAATCGTTGAGCTATTTGTTGCCTACTTCTAGGATTAAATAGTTTTAATTCAATCTTATGATATGGTCCAGCTATTGGCTTTTTAGCTTTAGTTGTCTGTAAATTAGCTATTCTTTTAGGTTCTACAAGTCCTTTATCTTCAAGGATATAACCTTCATTAGCAATTAGTTTCTGTTCAAGCTCTAAATGCCTATTATAAAGTTTAGAATAGAGTTCTAATGCTTTATCTTTATCAAAGTAGATACCATATTCTTCTTGTTTATCCATCAAATAAGCAACTCTATATTCACAGAATAAAGTTTGATAATTTGGTAATAAAGGTGATTTTTGTATTCTATAAAAGAGTTGTTCTGTAATTTCAACATCTCTTTTACAATATTCAATCATCTCATCAGTTAGATTATCAAAATTATCAAACTCTATTTTATTTAGCTTTAGCCTATAACCAAAAGCTTTGAGTGAATAACTGCCTACTAATTTAGAAGGTATTTGATTGATTTTAGAATCTATGACATAAAGCATTTGTTTAGGGAAACAGATTTTAGAATCTATAAGAGTATCCCTAACTTTAGCTTTTAATCCATAAGGGAGTAGGACTTGGTAATCAAATCGTATACCATTATGAAAAACAATAAAATCAAAAGTATTAGCATATTCAATGAATTGTCTAACATCAGTCCATACCTTTATGTCAAGTTCAGAAGTATCTTTACTGCAAATACAATGAATCTTACTTGTTTTATCAAGTGATTCTGTTTCTATATCTACAATAAGATACTTCA